>Ga0214545_1007967_pt1 | contig 17309 bp, 17 predicted proteins | sample CNSS4metaG_FD_160064 | JGI IMG/M metagenome (GOLD analysis project Ga0214545, IMG submission 160064) | Root nodule microbial communities from cowpea collected in UCLA plant growth center, Los Angeles, California, USA - CNSS4 | ecosystem: Host-associated > Plants > Roots > Nodule | place: USA... | reverse complement strand
TAAATTCATTGAATACTTTGGTATTGATGTAGAGGATGAGCTAGAGGAGTCAACTGGACTATTGAACCATACCTCCAACCAAAATCTGCACAAAATGGGCTTTATCAAGGTGGGAAATGGATGGACAGCTGATGGAGCTGTTGTTGGTGGTGCACATGACCATGAAGCCGGTCCAAGTGGTGCAAATCAAGAGGAAGAACCAACTGCTGGACCCATGGACTTGATTCCCTACAATCCTCCAGGGGATAGAGGCCCTGTGTACTCACATTTTGAGAGGATGGTGTTGAACCAGCTGCATGAGCTTAATGTGTCTCAACATGAACATCACAACTATTGCAATGAGAGGTTCAATGCATTGGATGGCCAAAATCCATGATATCCATGATATGCTCCACTCATTCCAGACCCTTAGGATGACTAAGTGTGGTGGTTGTTTAGGATCATGCATTGCATCCTTGTGTTTGTGATTTTTCAGTTTGAGTTCTGTCAGTTTCAGTTGGTTGTATTAGCTTTATGCATCTGTTTTCTGTTTTCTGTTTTCAGTTTCTGTTGGCTGTATTTCCTTCCAGTATTAATCAAATGATATGCAATGCTTGTTATCTTTATGCATTTTTTCTGTTTGATGAATCCAAAGGGGAAGAAAAATTGGATAATTGGAAAATGCATAATTGATCACATTAAACTAAACATTAAAAATTGGAATCAATAATCAAATCTGAATTTGAACCCATATTATTGATAGGGGGAGCATAATCACAGTTGTATACTTGCTAGCTTATGGGTATTGCTGCTGTAAAATGTGTTTCAGGTTTACAAGCTTCAAGCTAAGGTGTTACTTCATCAATTGGTTTCCAACAAATGGAAGAAGCATTTTGCAATGGAAGATAGAAGAAGATAGATGGAATAGAGGTTGGCTTCATTAAATCAGGGGAAGATTGTTGACATGAGAAGCCAAGGTGGTTTGCTTCTTGAAGATTTGATGAAGATTGAATGAAGCTCTTTTGAACTATCTTGAAGCCATAACCATTGGAATGAAGCCTACATTGATGAAGGAAAGAAGATTTGATGATATCCATGGTGATCAAGGCTAGAATGTGTGCTCTCCATGTAGTTACATCATTAAGAAAGTGTACTTGTAGTTTGTAATTCATGTTGTAGACCTTAAAGCATTAATTAGATGTAGTTTGGTCTTTGTTGTGTTTTTAATCTGTTGAATGGTTTTTCAACAGGTTAAAATGTCTCTTTTAATCTGTTGAATGGCTTTTTAACAAGTTGAAAGGTTGGCTGCAATAGTCTTAAATGCAACAAATTCAATCAGTTGATTTAGTTTTTAATCGACTGATTTCACTTAAGTCAAGTGAAATCAACCGATTGATTTGAAAATCAACTTGTTCAATTTCGTACTAGTTTGACTATAAAAGCTGTGATTTTCGAAAGAGAGGTCTGATCATTTTAGAGCACGATTTGGTTCTGGAAACTTGTGGAAACTCTCTCCTTAGTGATCATAGGTGTTGCAGCTGTTAAAGATTGATCTTGGATCAATTCTTGAAGCTTTTAGCTTGGTTTGCCTTGAAATAGTGCAGAACAAAATCACACTCTAAAATGATCAACAAACCTCTCTTTCAAAAATCACAGCTTTTATAGTCAAACTGTTACGAAATTCAACATGTTGATTTTCAAATCAATCGGTTGATTTCACTTGACTTAAATGAAATCAGTTGATTAAAAAACTAAATCAACTGATTGAATTTGTTGCAGTTTAAGAGTACTACAGACAACCTTTTAACCTATTAAAAAACATTCAATAGATTAAAAGAGACATTTTAACCTGTTGAAAAACCATTCAACAGATTAAAAGACACACCTAAGACCAAAAACATCTAATTAATGCTATAAGGTCTACAACATGAATTACAACTTTAAAATACACTTTCTAAAAGATGTAACTAAATGGAGAGCACACGTTCTAGCCTTGATCAACATGGTTAACATCAAATCTCATTTCCTTCATCAATGTAGGCTTCATTCCAATGGTAATGGCTTCAAGATAGTTCAAAAAGTGCTTCATTTAATCTTCATCAAATCTTCAAGAAGCAAATCACCTTGGCTTCTCATGTCAACAGATATTTCTTTCCATTATTATATTTAGTTACGAGTTAATTATAAATGAGTATTGTATAAAATCGAGATGACTTGATAGAGAATTTTTATTCATAAATAACCTAATAAATGTATTTGTCATTAAAGAAAAGTTATTAACTTTTATTTTATGATCTAATTAAAAAACTTGTTTGAATTAAGATTAATGATAATATAGATTTAATGATGAATCATGTGAATACTAATTTTTCTACTTCTTATTTTCTACATCTCAATCTAAATACAACATAATAATATACTATAATTTAAATTGAATTTGTATTGGTTCAGATCACCAACTGATCCTACATCCAATGTCAACTTTCCTTCAAGAAAAATTGGTTCCACTCTAAACAATAAGAATTTGTACAATTCACTCAGCAATTACAACACTTTGCTAGAGAATATCAACCTCAATCTTGCACTGAATATATAAGACTCTCAAGAGTTAAATTATTGCCTTGTAGTGAGATAGCTCTAAGTTCTGAAGAGGAAAAAGATAATTCATCTGTAGGAGATGATTTGACACTCAAGTGTGCAAGAATTTAGAAAGTATTACATATAATTGTATGATGAGTGATAAAAGGACTTGAATAAGTACTTCTTATGGTAGTAGATTGTATTTATAGACTTCTTGAACTAATGGATAAATAAATATAAATATGTTAAAAAAATTACTCAAATGTTTTTTTAGAAATAATAAATTATTATATCATTATATTTGAACTAGTAATAGCAATATCTTTAAGAATGTCGTTAGTTTCAAATATTTTAAATATTTTCTTTGAATATATCAGACTCAAATGTTTCCGATCGAGTAGATTCAAGTTATAATAAATCAACATTAGCTTTGAGAATAAAGTCACAAAGGTATTGAATGCTTCCAATTCAATAACAACAACTAAAAATCCAGTCAAAAAGCTAAAAACTTTGTAAGTAAAAAATATTGTGCAATAAAATTTTGAAGAATCCAACTCTTATAAGATAGTACCTTTCATTAAATGTGCAAAAATTTGTATGATTTTCAAAATATTTAATTTCCTCAAAAATAATAAAACATTGTTCGAAGAGAAACAATTTTTTTTATTTATTTTTGGCATGTTCACTCTTACGTATCTTCATTCACAATGGATAATAAAGGTTACGAAGTTCTTTATGAAAAAATTATTTGAGAAATGCTTTAATTTTTGTTTGGTGAACTTGATAAGGATTGACATCATTCATATGTTTCTCTATTCTCAATAAAGAATCAGGCATCATGTAGTTCTAAATGAACCTTTAAAAAAAGTTAATTTGATTTTTTTTATAATTTTGAAAATCCTTTTACGTTTTTTAGGTATTCTTAATTATTTGAAAATGAGTGTCACACGATGGGAGCGACTTAACAGACACTAAAAGTAAATAGAGAAAACTATTTTTTTTAGTTCTTTATATTGTTTTTTATATTTTATAGAAAAAGATATTTGAAAATAGATGTCACGCAACATGAGCGGCTGGACAAACACTAAAAGAAATGAGGAAAATTATTTTTTTATGATTTTTGGAATAAGATGTTTGTGAATAGTAGAACTAATGTCCATAAAGAGAAGGCCAAAGTTAAGTGTAAAAACAATGCATGGAATATTAAAACAAAATATAGTGAAAATAGGGGATGCATAAATCAAAAGAAAAAAACTGGCAATGCCATACCTTTTAAATTCTTCTTTATCAATCTTACTCTTTCATTCACTACATTACTACTATCTTTTCTCCTCTCTTTTTTTTCTGCCTTATTCTCCATGATTTTTTTTCTCTCTCAAATGAGGTAAAAAGGATGTGTGTTTGTGTTAGTTGTGAGAAGAAAAAAACAGACAAGTGTAATGAATCTTTTTTCTTATTTCAATCTCCTTTCTTATGATAGACTATGTATTTATATACACACATTGCAATCCCAATGTAATCCTGACCTTAATTATATTGAACAATATAAAGAAATTTGTCATGATAGCAGCATATTACAGGAATCAAATCAAACATAATATCAAGCATACTTATTCTAATTATTATGAAGAATATTTCTTCTAATAATTAGAAACAAATTTTTACCATTACTTAAAAGCATGTTCAAATTTGTTTTTATATTTTTTATTTTTTGAAAACAAATTTATTTACCTGAATGAAATTGGGTGTTGATATCTGCCCCCTCTTTATTTAGATTTTACTAGATAATATAAAAGTTTGACATTTTCATATTATCGTAGTAAAGGATAAGTATAGATAGAAACATTAATGTCGTCCGAGTTTCAAAAGGAAATATAGAAAAAAGCAAGAAAAAATAATTAAACGGATTTAAAGATAAACTTGACCATTCCCAAGGAGAGAGTCTTTATCGGAAAGAACTCAACGCCCATTACCATGTAGAAGGTCCCTATCCAAAAGAGAAAACATGGATTCTGTCATTTACAAGGACAAAGTTGTTATCCAAAAGGAGAACCTAGATTCGACCATTGCCTAACAAAGTGCCAATAACCTTAAGGAGAACCTAAATTCGACCATTGCTCAGTAGAGGGTCAATATCCCTAGGAGAACCCCAGATTCGATCATTGCCTAGCAAAGGGTCGATATCCCTAAGGAGATGTCATAACAGAGATTTGACAGTTAAAGTTCTAAGGAAAAGTATATGCGGTAACAAGGATAGTTCCCTAATACCTAAAGATCAAGGTCACTATGACTATGGTCCACTTTATGGAAACAGTTGGTGATGAGTCCTTATTTTCCTCCATTCCACTAACTTTTGTGTACCCATTTGATAGTTGTTTAGTGCTCAATTGTTTATCTTTAATGTGTTTTCATCCATTGGGCTTTATTGGGCCACTATTTCGAATTTGGGTTAATTTCACCTTATTTGGCCTAATTTTCATTTTTAATTATTTTTAGGTAGTTGGGTGAAGCAACTTTGGAGCTTGGAAATTTATCTTAAGGTCAAGAGAGAGTTGCCACGTGATTTCCACATCATTGCCATGACTGTGCCATGTCAGTCAGCCCGTCCACGTCATTGGGCCAACATTTTCAGCCCATAGTGGCATTTTTGTAATTCTAAGTGGCAGAATGACATTTTTGTAATTTTGTGTGGCAGATTTGATGTGACCACGTATAGGAGGCAAATTTTAGGTTTTTCAACCACCATCATCTTCTCCATACTCCATTTTTTCATTTTTTGAAGCTTTGGTGGGTGACCAGTTGACAATTAGCTCGGTAGAGCAGTAGAGGCCACCACAAGTGCAAGCATTTGCTGAATCCGACTAATTATATGTATTCAGATAAGTCATGTCTTGAGTCTTAGTGTATTGTTTGCGAGTTATTACATGATTTGTTGATGTATGTATCTCTTACTTTAAAATGGTATGCCATTGTATGATAAAACATTTTTCCACTCTAACTTACCCTTTTTGCTTGTTGTATGTTCTCTGTGTGTGGCTTTCTCTTTTTGCGATGATCATCAATTTATTGATACGAGCACATGCGAGAACTCCTCGTAGTCAACAAGGTGATGGAGGTTCCGCTGCTTAGCTCGTCTTGGATCAGATCTTGTTTCTCTAAGTTTTCCTTTAGGGCTGTAGCCGCTGTATTGTCTTACTCTTGTATCATTTATTTTGAATATTGTCAATCTTTTACTCTGTCTTGTTATTCGCATCGTGGTGTGCCTTAGTGTTTTCATTTTAAGTACATTGGATACCTGTAAGGAGTAGCATTTATACTCCATGACTATGTCTTGTATTATCCATCGTAATGTTTAATTTAATTAAATTATTTTATTAAATGGGATGTTACACTAAGCCCTATTTTTTTTCCAGCTTGTATGTGCTTGGGCCTGGCCTTTTTGTAGGCCCAAGGCCAAACCCCCCTGTAGGACCCCAATACCCTGCCCAACCTTCTCATTTTCACTTATCTCTTTTCAGAAAATTGTTCCCCTCTCTCTAGCACTCTTGTCTCCAAAAAGGGTTCTGCTCCAAAAATTGTTTCTCTCTAGTACCTCATTCTCAACTCTGTGAATGTTTGTTTTGAGCTTTGTAGCTTGCTTCAGTACTCTATTGCTCTTATTCTTGCTTGGGTTACCACTCTCTATGTTAATATCCAAAAAGGTAAGGGAAGATATGGTTTACGTTTCTTTTAAGTATTTTGATTATTTTTGGACTGTTCTTGTGTCTTTGGGTCTTGAATGTTGTTGTTCGTTGTATGAAAATGGTTGTTGCATGTGTATGTTTGATTGAACGAGAAGCTGCATGTGCGAACAGGTGAGAAACCTACTAATCTCACCCAAGCGACTGACCTTCGCCTAAACGAGAGTAGTAGGGACTTACCCCTGGATTCCAACTCGAGTTGTCGCCTAGGCGACTGATTTTAATTTTGAGCGAGGCGTAGTCTCGCTTAGGCGAAACGTTGTCGCCTGAGCGAGGCATAGCTCTCGCCTAGGCGAGAAGGGGTCGCCTGAGCGAAAAGAACCCATTCGCCTAGCTGAGGACCTTTAGCTTGGGCGAGAATCCTTGACAGGGGTTGTTGTGTTGGTTGATGTGGCTCTATGCTTGTGTTAATTCTCTTCCTTACTCATAGTATGTGGCTATGCTTGACATGTATGTTTGAATGGGACTGGAATGAAAGTATTATTATGAAATAAGTTATGATTTTGTTGGCTTGAATATTGGTATGCATGTGGAGAGCATGAAATGAGAAACATGATATATTTGTTGGAGGAATTACATGAGAATTGGGTGATTTACAAGGCATGTGGAATGTGTTGGTAAGGGAGTTTCATGGGAAACACTTGGTGATATATATATATATATATATATATATATATATATATATATATATATATGCCTAATGTATACCTTGATGTAGGAGATGTCTAGATAAAGGAGGTTATCCTGAACTCTAATAATTGTTCACGCTAACATAGAGCAGAATGATTAATGTGGTGAGAGTGGCAGAAGGTCCTAGTCTTGAGACATATTGGGCCCAAGACAATAGAGGATTAACCCTGTGTGTGGTTGGGTGATAACCCCTTGCGTCTAGACTCTGCAGAGTTTAAAAACCAACACAGGTGCATATTTCCTTTAGAATTCTATATCAAGTGTATGATTCGGATATCGAGTCGTAGTAACTTGCATTTGTTTGCTCTCACATGATCTGAGTGTTTACTATTTAATTATTAATAACTTGCCTTGCCTTGTACATGCTCTATAATATGTTAAAGATATTTTATACTAGCTTACCCTTTTATTTTCATGTTGTGCTTGTCTTGTTTTCTCTTTTGCGATGATCACCTTGTTGGTGGGAGCAGATGGGATAATTGTTGAAGGTGGACCTGATGGTAGCAGCGGTGCGGTGTAGTGGGTCCTGTTATCTTTGGCATTTAGGAGCAGTTGTATGGCCTTAATGCCTTTTGTCATTCCTTGCTCTAGGAGTTTTGCTTTTGTATAATTGCTGAACCCCTTTTGATTATGTTTTGTTAGAGACATGTATGTTTGATATGCCTCAATTTCTTTTAAGTACTTTTTGTGTGACTGTAATGGTAAATCCTTATGGGTACTGTTCATTTGATGACTCTTTTATTCCTATAATTATGTGATGTTTTATTTAGTAGATTATTCTATTTAAATGGGATGTCACATTTTTATGGCATCAGAGCCATCGTTCCTTAGTTTCTGTGGGCTGTGTGCTTACTTAGCTTTCGTCATGCCTTTCTTATCATGTTTAGATGAGTTTCTAGTCTGACTAAGTTCTCTACTGGTTCTTTCTGTGTGTCCAGTGGTATGGCACCTCCACGCATAGCTCCTCATCTACCCCCTCAAGGCGACGGGCAAGATCCTGTAAGGGCAATCGAGGCTGTGGCTGCAGCTTTGACATAACAAAGCAATGCCATGTTGCAACAATAGGAGGCGGCGATGCAACGCCAAGAGGCCTCCCTTGAGCAACAACACCTAATGATGCAACAAATGAAGGTTGCGAGACAGGCTTCTGAGGTTGCCTAAAGGTAGCATATGCATGCTCTCCGCCAGTTAGGGGAGAATGCGACTGGTGCTCCGGTGTATGGTCCTCATCCCCAACCTCCACCCCCTGAATGGAGTTTGGAAAATTTCTTGAAGCACCAACCTGCCAAGTTTGATGGCAAAGTCAGTCTCGATTAGGTGCACCAATGGATGAAGGATATGGAGCGCATCTTTGATGCCAAGAGATGCCCGGGTGAGAGCATGCTTGCTTTCACAGTCTACATGCTCACAGGGGATGTTGAGCATTGGTGACCCAGCATGAGGATATCACATGGGAAGCCTTCAAGAGAAAGTTTCTTTCAGAGTACTTCCCAAATCGCGTGAGATACGCAAAGGAGGTAGAATTCCTCTAGTTGACGCAAGGAAACAAATCAGTGGCTGAATATGCAAAGAGATTCAAGCACTTAGGGCGCTTCTATACCATGCCACTGGATGAGGACTGGCGATGCAAAAAGTTTGAGAATGGACCACGGGGAGACATCAAGTTGATGGTGGCGCCGCTCTCCATCAAGGATTTTGTAGCTTTGGTGGAAAGAGCTCGTGTTATGGAGCGGATGAAGGCTGAGGTAGAAGCTCAGCAAGTTCAGCAGCAGCAGAGGGCCAACGGATCATCTGGGTCCAAACCTAGAGGGGAAGAGAGGAAGAAATCCTATTCTAGGCCGCAACCTCAGGTGGCTAGGGGTTTCACTTCTCAACAATCGTCAGTGCCTAGATGTTATCAGTGTCATGGACCACACTTGAGGAGTGCATGTCCGTAGTTGGCTAGTACGCAAAGATGTCATGGTTGTGGGAAGACGGGGCATTTGGTTAAGGATTGCCCCTCTTCTAGAGGGACTACGGTGAGGCCCTCGGCTCAGACCCTAGTTCAGACTCGTTAGGGAAGAGGGGGCAACAGACCCCAAGCAACAGGTAGAGTGTATACTGTGACCGGAGCGGAGGCGACAGGCTCAGGTAATCTAGTTGTTGGATGTTGTTTGATTGTGGGTAAAACCTGATATGTGCTATATGATTATGGAGCGACACACTCTTTTGTGTTAGAGTCTTGTGTACAAGAGTTGGGTCTGTCGGTTAGTGAGTTACAATTCGATTTTGTGGTGTCTACTCCGACATCTGGGTTGGTTAGGACATCTACCATGTGCACTAGATGTCCAGTGGAGGTGGAGAGACGCATGTATAAAGTCAATGTCATATGCCTCCCTCTGCAAGGGCTAGATGTAATCTTGGGAATGGATTGGCTCTCCGCCAATCGCGTTCTCATCGACTATTGGGAGAAGAAGCTGATATTCTCTAACTCAGAGGAGTCTAAGTTGTTGTCTTCCAATAGGGTTGTGAAGGAAATCCGGGACGGCGCAAAACTCAAAGGATGTGTTCCCTGAAGAGGTACCAGGTTTGCCCCCGAGGAGTGAAGTCGAGTTCTCCATAGACTTGGTACCAGGGGTTGGTCCTATGTTGATATCTCCTTACCGCATGGCTCCTACGGAGTTGGTGGAGTTAAAGAAGCAGATTGAGGAGCTACTGGAGAAGCAGTTTATACGGCCGAGTGTTTCGCCGTGGGGAGCACCTGTTTTGTTAGTAAAGAAGAAAGATGGTAGCTCAAGGTTGTGTGTGGACAACAGGCAGCTGAACAAGTTGACTATCAAAAACAAGTACCCCTTGCCAAGAATAAATGATTTGATGGATCAGCAACATGGGGCATCGATGTTCTCCAAGATTGACCTTCGATCGGGTTATCATCAGATTTTGGTGAAAGTAGAGGATGTGGAGAAGATTGCTTTTAGATCCAGGTATGGGCACTACGAGTATGTGGTTATGTTGTTTGGTGTGAGCAATGCTCCAGCCTTGTTCATGGACTATGTGAACCGGATCTTCTGGCCGTTTTTAGATAAGTTTGTTGTGGTCTTCATAGACGACATTCTCATATACTCCAAGACGCATGAGGAGCATGCCGAGCATCTGAGGATAATGCTTGGTATCCTGAGGGAGAAGCAACTGTTTGCTAAGTTGTCAAAGTGTGACTTCTGGATGAGGTAGGTACAGTTCTTGAGGCACGTGATATCAGCTCAAGGTATAGTTGTAGATCCAACTAAGGTGGAAGCCGTGATACAGTGGGAGTGTCCCAAGTCAGTGTCAGAGATTCAGAGTTTCGTGGGTCTAGCTAGCTACTACAGGAGATTTATAGAGGGGTTCTCCAAGATAGTAGCACACCTAACATAACTAACCAGGAAGGACCAACCATTTGCATGGACTGATAGGTGTGAAGAGAGCTTCAAGGAGCTTAAACAGAGATTAACGAGTGCTCCGGTGTTGGTGATTCTGGATATGAGTAAACCCTTTGAGGTTTACTGCGATGCCTCTCATTAGGGTCTTGGGTGTGTCTTGATGCAAGAGAGGAAGGTGGTGGCTTATGCTTCAAGGCAGTTGAAGGTTCATGAGAAGAACTACCCTACTCATGATCTAGAGCTAGCAGCGGTGGTCTTTGCTTTGAAGATTTGGAGGCACTACCTGTATGGTGCGCAGTTCCGTGTGTTTAGTGACCACAAGAGCCTAAAGTATCTCTTTGATCAAGAGTAGTTAAACATGAGGTAGGGGCGGTGGATAGAGTTTCTGAAGGCCTACGACTTTGAACTCCTTTATCACCCAGGGAAGGCGAATGTGGTGGCAGACGCATTGAGTAGGAAGACGGTGCATGTGGCACACTTAATGATAAAAGAGTTGGAATTGCTTGAGAGCTTCAGAGATATGAGGATACAAGTTGAGTTGGAACCAAAATTCATTAGGTGTAGCACCTTAGCTATATTTAGTGGCTTCCTAAGCTTGATTAAGGAGAAGCACGCAGAGGATGCTAGCTTGTAGAGGGTAAAAGAGCTGCTTGGATCTGATCAGGTAAAGGAGTTTGCCTTAGGTGGTGATGGCATGTTGAGATTCAAAGGCATAGTTTGCGTGCCTAATGATGCAGAGGTAAGAAGGTTGGTTCTAGAGGAGGGTCACAAAAGTCGTCTTAGTCTGCATCCTGGCATGACTAAGATGTACCAAGACCTCAAGGAAAACTTTTGGTGGCAAGGCATGAAGAAGGAAGTTGCATAGTTCGTATGGGCTTGTTTGACTTGTCAAAAGTCGAAGGTGGAACATCAGAAACTCAGTGGAACACTCCAACCCTTGGATATTCCATTGTGGAAGTGGGATAGCATAGCCATGGATTTTGTTACCCACTTGCCTCGCACTGTGAGAGGACATGATGCTATATGGGTTATGGTGGACCAGTTGACGAAGAGTGCTCACTTTTTGGCAGTGAATCTCAACATATTTATGGCCAAGCTGGCTCAGCTCTACATCAGAGAGATAATGAGACTTCATGGGGTGCCTTGTAGCATAGTGTCTGGTAGAGATCCTCAGTTTACTTTGAGGTTCTGGCAGACGCTGAGGGATGCTTTAGGTAGCAGGCTGAGGATGAGTTTTGCCTATCATCCTCAAACGGATGGGCAGTCTGAGAGGGTGATTCAGTCCTTGGAGGACTTGTTGAGGACATGTATTCTGGACCATCTCGGCAGTTGGGATGAAGTGTTACCACTGGTGGAGTTCACCTATAACAACAGTTACCAGACGAGTATAGGGATGGTGCCTTATGAGGCTTTGTATGAGAGGAGGTGTAGGACTCCCTTATGTTGGTACCAGGATGGTGAATCGGTTTTGGTAGGACCTGAGTTGTTGTAACTAACTACAGAGAAGGTGCAGTTGGTGAGAGACCGTTGCAAGCATCCCAGAGCCGGCAGAAGGCATATGCAGACCGGAGGAGAAGACCCTTAGAGTTTGAGGCTGGGGAACATGTGTTCTTGAGGGTGACCCGAGCCACTGGTGTGGGGAGGGCTATCCGCTCAAGGAAGCTGTCTCCTAAGTTCTTGGGTCCATATCAGATCTTGAGGGGCCTGTAGCTTATGAGATTGCATTGCCACCCTAGTTGGCTAACCTCCATTCCGTGTTCCATGTCTCCCAACTGCGAAAGTATGTTTTTGACCCATCACATGTGTTGGAGGCGGAGGATGTGCAAGTCAGGGAGAATCTCAAATTAGAGGAACAACCAGTGGCAATAGAAGATCGCCAAGTCAAGGAACGGAAGGGAAGAACTGTAAGACCTGGGAAAATTAATTAATTTAATAATTAATTAATTAATAAATGCAGGAAGAAGGTGTCTTTATGACATTAATTGTTGTGTAATGTGACGTGGAAAAGTGTTAGCTCAAATGGTTGAGAGTACTTTGGTTTGTGTGAGAGGACTTGGGTTCGAGTCCTATGTATGCCAATTATCTGTGATTGTTTTGTTATTGATTTTTAACAATATGTATGAGTAGGTGATTGGGATTGTAAACTTATGTTGATTGTGTATATCAACAAATGTGAATTGGCATAGTGGTTGTACTTGGCTTTGTGAGTGGAAGGTCACGGGTTCAAACCTTGGTAGACAGAACTTAACCTTTATTTTTATTAACCTTGGTTTGGAGTGAATGTGAAAAGTAACCTTGGTTTGGAGTGAATGTGAAAAGGTAGAGAACCTAGCAGAATGGGGGCAGTCAAGAGGGTTGGAAAACTATCAAATAATTAATATTAAGAGGAATTAAAACCCACCCTAAGCCCAATTTCGTCTTATTTTTAATACCCATCTTAAAGGCACCTATAAAAACAAAAATTAGGTAAAGGGAAGAGTTTTGGCAGTGCTGGGAATTGGCTTGTGAGAGGAGCACGAGTTTGAGAGGGTGAACTGAGTTTTGGGGTGCAAGGGTTGAAGCAAGAAAGGATTTGGAATCAAGGGGGGGTTCTGCCTTCACAATTGTTGAGCAATCAATCCAGGTTAGGGGAGTTGTCCTTATGCGCGTAAATTGATTGACATGTGTTATGGGTTTAGGTCAATTCAGTTTTCAATTGATTCATGTTGGCATGAAATTCGTACATTATGTGTGGTGATAGAAAGCTTAATTAATTGATGTTGTGCACATACTCCTGTAATGCATTATATGATTTGGGAATGAGGGTTTTAGGTATGGAATGGTTGTGGAAGCCTAAGTATGGTGTTTTGGTAGCTTAATTGGAGATAATGCTTGTTCTAATGTTTTTTTCCATTACATTGTGTTGGTAACGTTTGGTGAGTATTTTGGTATGGTTTTGGCGAAGTGGGTGCGTGATCAGACTCGAAAAACTCGCAAATCTCGCCCAAGCGGGTCCACCTCGCCTAAGCGAGAATTGTAGAGTCTCACGTTGAGCTCTAATTCGTGGTTCTCGCCTAGGCGACCCAGGAGAGGTTTGAGCGACATGGTCTCTCGCTCAGGCGAGAGGCACTCGCCTAAGCGAGGTCGCGAGGAGAACTTGGAAGTTTTGAGCGTGATATCTCGCCCAGGCGAGATGTTTTAAGTTTTGAGCGACTGACATTCTCACCTAGGCGAGAGTGGCTCGCCTAAGTGAGTCCTCGAAGTGTTTTCTTGTGTGTTTTGTTGAAGACTCGTCTAGGCGAGGTGTTGGCATGGTTTTGGGCAAATGTGTGGCTCGCCCAGGCGGGAGGATCTCGCCTAAGCGAGATGACGAGTTGATGCTATTGTTTTAGGCTCGCTTAGGCGAGGGGAGCTAGCCCAAGCGAGACTGAGGGCTTAGCTTGGGCGAGTGTCCCTAGCTTAAGCGAGTTTATGTGATTTTGACATGTTGTAATTGCTTGTGGGTGTGATTTGACTACTTTATCTTAAGGATGGACTGTATATGCATGTGGTGTGATGTTTGGGCTTGAAGGACTAAGTCCATTAAGGGGTCTGGGATGTGCTCGGTGGTTGGACACATGATGGGCATGGAACTGGTTGAGTTCCCGTCGGCTACTATTGGGCGAGGAGTCCTTAGTATGGTGATTGCATGTGTCGGGCGCACGATGGGCAAGGAACTGTTATGTTCCCGTCAGCTACTATTGGGCGAGGAGTCCATAGTATGGTCATTGCGTGCGTGTCAGGGTCCAAGTGTGAGACTTGGATGTTTATACTACAGGCGAGGAGTTTGTAGGGCAGGACTATAAGCGGGATAGGCTCATAGGGTTGGACCACGAATGAGTTAATTTCATGGGAGCACAGGAAAGTCCCAAGACCTAGTTCATGCATATGACTCATGAAGGACTATGAGGTCATGGTTGGGTGATTTGGGAATTATGAACTTAATTATGTTATTTTGGGTTGGGAAGCATGTTTATTTCACATACATCTGTTTATATTTTATTGTGCATAGCTCACCTATCTGTGTGTGTAGCGATGATCGGATATCTTGTTATCCGGGAGCAAATGATGTGACAGGTGGGTCAGGAGATGCATAGACTCGGAGCGAGGGCTAGCAGGGGATATTTTGTATATATATATAGTATATGTTGATGATTTTGTTTTGAGGATCTCATGTAAATTTGGCGAGAGCCATTGCTTTTAATTCCATTTCATGAAATTTTGGATTCTTGGTTTACTACTTATTATCTATTAAAGTTTTAAATTTCCCGTGTTTTTGGGAAATGGTTTATATTAAATGTGGACTTTATTGTAATTCTGTTTTTATTTATTTATTATCAAGTAATATTCCTTAGGGATGTTACAAGAACCACTAGTCTTGTTAAGGTCATCTAGGACCGAAGGACGGGTGATTCTACTTGGGAGCTAGAGAAGGACATGAGGAATTCATATCCACATCTTTTCTGGTAAGTTTTATTTTTCGAGGACGAAAAATTTTTGTTGTTGGGGAGATATTGTAAGCCCCATTTTTTTTCCAGCTTGTATGTGCTTGGGCCTAGCCTTTTCGTAGGCCCAAAGCCAAACCCCCTTGTAGGACCCCAATACCCTACCCAACCTTCTCATTTTCACTTATCTCTTTTCGCAAAATTGTTCCCTTCTCTCCAACACTCTTGTCTCCAAAAAGGGTTCTGCTAGGGCATAAGTTCCCCTTCGTTCCAGCTAGCTAAACTGCTTCGTCCTCTTCGTTAAGTTGAAATTCAACTTCATTCTTCATCTTTTCCAGTTTAAAGGCTCTAGCTTTGTCGTAGGTTCTCTCTAATAGCTCATTCTCAATTACCTGAATGTTTGTTTTCAGCTCTGTAGCTTGCTCTAGTACTCTATTGCTCTTGCTCTTGCTTGGGTTACCGCTCTTTGTGTTAGTATCCAAAAAGGTAAGGGAAGCTAGGGTTTACGTTTCTTTTAAGTATTTTGATTATTTCTGGACTGTTCTTGTGTCTTTGGGTCTTGAATGTTGTCATTGGTTGTATGAAAATGGTTGTTGTGTGTGTATGTTTGATTGAACAAGAAGCTGTATGTGCGAATAGGTGAGAAACCTGCTAATCTCGCCCAAGCGAGTGACCCTTGCCTAAGCGAGAGTATCAGGGATTCACCCTTGGATTCCAGCTCGAGTTGTCACCTAGGCGACTGGTTTTAATTTTTGAGCGATGCGCAGTCTCGCTTAGGCGAGACGCTATTGCTTGAGCGAGAACCCGCTGGAACCTTACAGTGGCCACTGTTGAGCTCTCACCTAGGTGAGAAGGGGTTGCTTGAGCGAAAGGAACCCTTTTGCCTGGGCGAGGACCTTTAGCTTAAGCGAGAATCCTTGACAAAGGTTGTTGTGTTGGTTGATGTGGCTCCATGCTTGTGTTAATCCTCTTCCTTGCTCATAGTATGTGGCTATGCTTGACATGTATGTTTGAATGAGACTAGAATGGAAGTATTATTATGAAATAAGTTATGATTTTGTTGGATTGAATATTTGTGTGCATGTGGAGAGCATGAAATGAGAAACATGATATATTTGTTGGAATGTGGAATGTGTTGGCAAGGGAGTTTCATGGGAAACTCTTGGTGATATATATATATATATATATATATATATATATATATATATATATATATATATATATATATATATATATATATATGCCTAGTGTATACCTTGATATAAGAGATGTCTAGATAAAGGAGGGTATCCTGAACTCTAACAATTGTTCACGCTCACATAGAGCAAAATGATTAATGTGGTGAGAGTGGTAGGAAGTCCTAGTCTTGGGACATATTGGGCCCAAGACAATAGAGGATTAACCCTGTGTGTGGTTGGGTGATAACCCCTTGCGTCTAGACTTTGCAGAGTTTAGAAACCAACACAGGTGCATACTTCCTTTAGAATTCTATATCAAGTGTATGATCCGGATATCGAGTCGTAGTAACTTGCATTTGTTTGCTCTCACATGATCTGAGTGTTTACTATTTAATTGTTAATAACTTGCCTTGTCTTGTACATGCTCTATAATATGTTAAAGATATTTTACACTAGCTTACCCTTTTATTTCGTGTTGTGCTTGTCTTGTTTTCTCTTTTGCGATGATCACCTTGTTGGTGGGAGCAGATGGGAAAAATGTTATAGGTGGACCTGATGGTAGCAGTGGTGCGGTGTAGTGGGTCCTGTTATCTTTGGCATTTAGGAGCAGTTTTATGGCCTTAATGCCTTTTGTCATTCCTTGCTCTAAGAGTTTTACTTTTGTATAACTGCTGAACCCCTTTTGATTCAATTTCTTTTAAGTACTTCTGAATTACTGTAATGGTAAATCCTTTTAGGTACTGTTCATCTGATGACTCTTTTGCTCCTATAATTATGCAATGTTTTATTTAGTAGATTATTCTATTTAAATAGAATTTCACATTACATGATACACTTTTTTATTTTACTATTTCCATCATCATATTATATCATTATAAAAAATTAAAATAAATAATTAAAAATTTATTGAAATAATGAATTAAAAATAAATCCACAGCTGAATCAAAATATCGAATAATAAATCTTGTAATAGAAGTCGATATAAATGTTCAATTAATATCTGAAGTGACTGATTTTGTCCACAATTACCAAACGTGCCACTACCAAACGTGCCACCTCCTTTTATAGAAGGGACCAAAGTCAAAATTATTAAAGTCTTCGAATTCAATAACTACACATCAAATCAAATCAAAAACCTGAAAACTGGATAAATAAAAGGGTTAAATATGTTTTTGGTCCCTTAACTTTTAGTAAATTTTGGAATTAGTCCATTTTGAAACTTTGGACCAATTTAGTCCTTGATCTTTCGAAATACGTGGATTTAGTCCTTTTAATCAAATT
>Ga0214545_1007965_pt1 | contig 17310 bp, 24 predicted proteins | sample CNSS4metaG_FD_160064 | JGI IMG/M metagenome (GOLD analysis project Ga0214545, IMG submission 160064) | Root nodule microbial communities from cowpea collected in UCLA plant growth center, Los Angeles, California, USA - CNSS4 | ecosystem: Host-associated > Plants > Roots > Nodule | place: USA... | reverse complement strand
AAACATTATTTTTGGCATTTTGGCTTTGAATTGAATATGAAAGGTTGGGAAAAACCCTAGATAGTTGAGAGGCAACCTTGGGTAGCTGAAAAACAGATCATAAAGGTCAATTAAATGGTAGTTAACAATGGCCATAGGGAACCACATCAAGAAGGGGGAGACGTAGCGATCATTGGAGTATCTCAAACAATTCAATTTAAGCGAAGGAATCCAGGTTAGGGGAGCTAAACCACGTCTTATATTGTTTATTGCATAATTATATGATTGAAAGTATATGTGTTTTGCTGAATCTGTATTATTGGATTGAAAATGTTGAGTTTTGGAAATTTTCCAGAAACCGCCTGGCAGGTTGTTCATAGCCGCTAGGCAGCGCATGCAGCGAACGCCTATTCTGGGTTCATGGGAAGGAACCGCCTGGCAGTACATACCCGACTGCCAGGCGACACATGTTGATTTCACCAATTTCTAGAATTTTATTATGAATTGCCTGGCGGTGATGATCAACCGCTAGGCGACGCGAGTTAGTGTTAGCGATTTTGGTATATTCTGGGTTCAGGGGTGAGTATGACTGGATAAAAAGTTAGAGGTAAATGTTAGGGGATGATCTGGCATGTGTTTTATTGAATTGTAGCGTAATTGAAGTCGTAAATTGATGGAACAGCGTACAAGAACTCTAGGGTTGAATGTTGGGATTCCATTGGTTATGATTCGAAATTGGATACTGGTAGATTATAGTGGGATTAATCGATCATTGTATTTGAGTCTGAATTGTCTTGATTGTGTTGGAATATAAGCGGGGACTGATGAGGAGTCGCGTAGAAGGAAGAATGGTGAAGTCAGAGGCGTTGGGAAGAATCTGGAAATACCCAGATGGTATGCACCGCCTGGCGGCACGGGGTTTGCCGCCAGGCGTCGACGCAAACATTATAACCAGGTTTGATGAAACCAATGTTGAAGAGTTGGGGGTTTGTTCTGGAAGGAATTGGTTCAGTATGGTGGAATAAGGGTTGGGAAATCCATGGGTCATGAGTTGTTTTTCTACCTTGATTGTGGGCACGTATGTTGGGTAGGTTTTATGAATTAACGAGCTCAAGAAAGGCTTGAGATGTTGAACTAATTTTTCTGATATGGGTATTAGTAATTTGGTTTGCTTGGGTTCATGATACTGCTTGAAATAAAGTCTTAGAATAGGGACAGTTGGAATTGGGAACATATTTGGTTGGAGTACATTGTGGTTGGCATAAGTCTTAGGAAATAATGTGTTATGGGTATACGTTGTATATTTGGTACCAGAAATCTAGTAGTGTTGAGGAAGAAATTTGAGATAGAGAACATAAACCAGAAGGGATGACTGTACTGGTACGGCGCCTGGCGGGAGGGAACGATTCCGCCAGGCGATAGAAGGAAGACAGTGAGTGCCAGTTATTGCAGCACCTGGCGGAAGAGCCTGTGGCACCAGGCGATGTTCAACCTATAGGAAGCCACTGTTACGGAGGTGCCTGGCGGTGGGAGTAATACCGCCAGGAGGGACCTGGAGCGAGTTGAGTATTTGAGGCGTTGTGCGCCTGGCGGTACGCGACACCCGCCAGGCGGTCTGGAAGCTGGCAGCGCCTAGCGGTACGTGTCCCCCGCCAGACGATTTATACTGCTGCAACTTTGAGTTTTGATTATAAATTTGTGATCTACAGTGCGTCTAGTGATGCTTTAAGGGTGAGATTGCTGGTGTTCCTTGAGTTGTGACTCAGAACGTATCCCTTGAGTTGTGGCTCAAGATAGGGGTTAAGCACGTGATATTCCTCGAGTTGTGGCTCGGAATAGCATCTCTTGAGTTGTGGCTCGGGATGGCGGATGAACACGAGGAACCCTTGAGTTGTGGCTCGGGTTGGCGAGTGTTGCTGGTGTGAGTGTGCTGGTTGTGGCCAGTACGGATGGGTCCAGATAGATTGCCCTCCTCAGTTGTTGGTTGACGAGTTTGGTTGTCTTGGGACGATACGGGCTTTGTTCGTATATGGGAACTCTACCTGGCGTTGCGGTGTATGATCCGTAGCATGTTTTCTCGCACGTGCTCTATCGGTTGTGGCCGATAGGTATGGCAGCAAGTCACCTTGAAGAAATCCTTAGACGTTGTAGAGCACAAATAATCTGATTGGGGGTCAGATGGTAGGAATTAAAGAATAGGGCAATGTGAGATATTTATGTTATGTATGGTCGCTTGTGTTTATATGATTATATTTCTGTAACTTTACATATGTGATTTAATTGTTAAGCTCACCCTATCTGCGTGTGTGTGGCGATGATCGTGTACGCGGTACACGGGAGCAGATTCTGTTGATGCAGGTGGCTCAGGTGACGCTTAGCCGCGGAGAGGGGTTATACTTGGGGAAATGCTTATGTTTTCTTTATTGCCTTTGAAAACAGTTGTAAACCCTGATGGGTAATTTTATAACGTTATGGTGTTGGTATTCATAGACTTTATTCGATGGTTTAATAAAGTTTTAAACTTTCCCGCGTTTCGGGAAAGTGAGGTATTATTAAATGCGCAAGGTTTTAATTTATTTATTTTATTTATTTATAAATCAGTAATATCCTGACGGAATGTTACACGGACCACCGGTGCAGCAACGGTGATGGGGTTTCCGACGAGGGCGCAATGCGCGACTACTTTCTGACGAGTGCAGCAGTGGTCGGATGTGGTAGTGGCGGCCATGGAGGTGGCGGCTGCGGAGTGGGTTGGTGCGGAAGAGAGAGCAAAGGAGACTAGGGTTAGGGTTTGTGTTGGGAAGGAGACGATGATGTGGCAAACATTGATTGGTGATTTGAGTTAGTGGAGGATTGATGATGTAACAAATTATCATTGGTTAATTTAGTAAGTGGAGGATTGCCACGTGACGACATCTGGTGGACCAGAGTTTAAGTGACATTAGGGGTGCAGCTTAGTAAAAAAGAGGGGTGTAGAACAGAAATTGAAAGTCTATTTACAGAAGAGGGTGTAAACCTGAAAATAGGGGGTGCAGTTAGCTCCAGAAACATCCTTTTTTAGAAATAGATAATCCAATTGAGAAAGAGGGTGTAAACATGAGAATTGGGGGTGTATTTAGTACCAAACTATTCCTCTCCAAAATTCTTATTTTGGGACTTAATTTATGAATTAAAATATTCATTATTTGCACTCTTAAGGACTTAAATTAAATTACAGTGCATTATTAAACTCAAGAATATCCAATAATATAGTATGCAACTAAATACAATTTTTAAGCGCAAAAATAATATTAAATTCCCAAAAATTTAATTATTGAACGTGAGCCAAGGTTCGACTCATCATACCTTCCAGGCGGTCTCGAAGCGCGCAACGCTTGGTGGTACGTGTCCCCCACCAGACGATTGTACTGTAACGGTATTGGGTTTCTTACTCTTGACGTGTGTGATCTACAAAACTTTAGTGATGCCTTAAAGATCGGCTTGCTGGTGTTCCTTGAGTTGAGCTCGGAACGTATCCATTGAGTTGAGCTCGGGATAGGGGTTAAGCACATGGCATTCCTCGAGTTGAGCTCGGAATGGCATCCCTCGAGTGTGAGTGTGCTGGTTGTGGCCAGTACGGATGGGTCCAGATAGAATGCCCTCTTCAGTGATTAACTGACGAGTTTGGTAGTCTTAGGACGTTATGACCTTTGTTCGTAATTGGGAACTCCACTTGGTGTTGCAGTGTGTGATCCATAGCATGGTTTTCTGCACGTGCTCTATCGGTTGTGGCCGATAGGTATGGCAGCAAGACATCTTGAGGTAATCGCTATAAGACGTAGAACACGATTATCATGGTGTGATTGTGTGATATATATAAATGTGCAATATTTATATATATGTGTAATTAGTAGCTCACCCTATCTGCTTGTGTTTAGTGATGATCGTGTACGCGGTACAAGGGAGCATATGATATTGTAGGTGGATCTGGTGAGGCCTAGAGACAGAGCGGGACTAGTATTGGGAGAAGATTTTATCTGAACTTTTATGAAGATTTTTTTATGCTTTCAAATAAATTATAATTATGAATATTCTGGACTTTTGGATAATTACTGTACCACACTTAGCCAGCCTCGCTAACACGTCAGCACATATCATCCTTCACCGCCATGTATATATCGACAAAGGTTGGGGGACTGGTGTACCACACCTAGCCGGTCCAACCAAATAGTAATAATAAACGACCATCATATCTATACGTAAAACAAATAAAGTAGCCGGCCTAAGCTGACCTAAGCCTAACCGACCTAAACCGCTAAAAGAATAGCCAGCCTAAGACGACAGGCGAATAGTAGCGACATAAGCCGCTAAAAGAGTAGCCGATTTAGACTGGCCACTCTTGGAAACTTAACGAAATCAAAGCACTTCTAAGTTTCAACAAGCCCACAATAATCAAACTAAGGGCCTGGGCTAAGGTCCAGGCCCACATATGACCCAAACCAGGGCCCAGCACATGACATGGCCAAACATAATTAAGAATCTATAAATATGCATGGACCCCACGAATTAAAGGTACGCATTCATTACTTCCTTAATCACCAGATTTGACTTTTTGAGAGACTTCAGAGCCCCTTCTGCAGGTAACCCCTACTGGGTCCAAGCTGACCACTCCAAGATATCTATAAACGACATATATCAACTGGAAAGAAGCCTATTGAAGAGATGGCGGACCATGGTAAGGTAATACTTGTATCTGACATATCTTGTTTGTTCTCTGCAGGAACAATTGGCGCCCACCGTGGGGCACGAGATAGTACTTTACCACCCACTTCCTCCGAAAATGGTTTCTACCCGCAGTAGAGTAGGAGTTAACAAGCAAGTTGAAGTAGGGCCCTCAAGACCCCTTAACATCACTTCGGATTTGGCCGCCATCCTAGACGGTCAAGCCAAGATGCAACAGGAGCTGGCTGACTTGAAGAAGCGTAGTGCTGATGAGATGGAAGCACTGCAATAGGAGAATTCTCGCCTAAGGCGAAAGATCGAAGCCGATCCCACTCAAAAGGGGAAGGCCAAAGAAACATCTAATGCCGCAGGGTCCCCAACTTTCCAGCCTACTGAAGAGGAAAGCGAGTACAACCCTACCCCACATACCTACTGAAGAGGAAAACTCCCATCCTCTCAACCCATCCCACTCACTTCCACTCCACCCTCCCAGGAAATACTACAGCTCCCATCAACGCCGCCACCCTGCCCACCACAAATATCCCACCCTACAACATGCCCACCACTCTACACACCACCACAAATATCCCACCCTACTACACACCACCCATATCACAACCTCCCTACTACCCATATCCCTCCTCACAACTTCACCTCCACTTTTCCCACTCTCGTCCACCATCCCATCCCCCTCACCCGCTCCCATCTTACCAACCCAGGCACTGTCACCCTTTCACCGACTTCATCGCCAACACCCCCCCTTCCCACCCAGTGGGAACCCTTCACGCTAGAGCGTTACACTGGCAAAACCGACCCTGATGAACACCTCAAGTTCTACATCACCCACGTCGCCCTCTACACTTCCCATGATGCCATTTTTTGCAAAGCCTTTCCTACCACTCTCAAAGGCATTGCCCTCGAATGGTTTACCACCCTCCCACCGTACTCTATCGACAACTTCGACACCCTCTCCCACATGTTTACCACTCACTTCGCCGGTAGCCGCCCGCATCAAACTAGAACAATCTCACTACTCGGCGTCAGACAGGAAAGAGACGACACGCTCCGGGCATTCATTGATCGTTTCAGCAAGGCTGCCCTTCGCACACCACACCTCAACCAAGAAATGATTCTTTAGTGCATGGCCCTCACTCTCCAACCCGGCCCCTTCGCCAACAACGTCTACCTGCACCCACCTTCCTCCATGCATGAGTTGAAATTGCATGCGGCCGATTACGTCCATATGGAAGAAATGCAAACTCTCCATACAAAATTTTGCAATGATTATGCCTCATCTACTGCCAACCCCACTCCACAACCTCCCCGCCCTGATCCGAGACCTCAGGAACCCCGACAAGCCCGCTTCACTAGATACACCCCTCTATATGTTCCTAGATCCCGCCTCCTTGATGAAGCCTTACAAGCCGATCTCATCCCACCACCACGCAAAATAACTACTCCCCCAAACGCGGACATGACTAAATATTGCCGCTATCACCGAAACCACGGTCATACCATAGAGGAATGTAAAGCATTCCAGGATAAAATTGAAGAACTGGTTCGTGCTGGCCATTTCCGCTACTTTGTCTGAAAAGATGACCACTCCTCTCGATCCCAACACCATCCTCGTTCTGACCACTAACGCCTTCCCCGCGACCCTCGCCACGATAAACGCCCAAACCAACCCACAAACCCTGACCCCCAACCAGCTTACACCAATGTCACCCCCGCTGACCCTCTCCTATGTGGCACTATCAACACCATCTATGGAGATTTTGCTAGTGGAGGATCCACCTCCTCTGCCAGAAAGAAACACCTCCGCCATATCCAATCCATCAACCACATAACCCATTCTCACCACAAACGTCGCATGCCCCCATAACCTTCACGGACGACGATTTTCAAGGCCTTGATCACCAGTAAGATGACCCTATGGTCATCACCGTTGAAGTAGAAAACTACGCAGTCAAGAAAGTCCTCGTCGATCAAGGCAGCTCCGTTGACATCCTTTATTGGGCTACGTACTAGAAACTTCAACTCCCAAACACCACCATGGTCCCATATGATGAACCAATTTATGGCTTTTCTGGGGAAAAAGTTTCCACCTGCAGCTACATTGACCTCCATACCGTCTTCCGTGATGGCGCCCAAACAAAGACAATTCCTATCCGCTTCCTCATCGTCGACGCACCTACATCTTATAATGTCCTCCTTGGTCGCCCTTCACTCAACACCCTTGGCGCTGTTGTCTCCACACCTCATCTGGCCATGAAGTTTCCCTCCCCAACGGAAGACATCCTCACCATTAATGGCGACCAACGCCTTGCACGCGAATGCTACATGGCCAGCCTACGCCCACAGCTCCCCATCCTATAAACCAATCACATAGAACGACCACCTGGCTCTGAGATCGCTTTGTCTGGTGACGATCTAGACCCCAGAGTAAGCCGGGATGTTCGCCTTGAACCTGTTGAAGAAACCACCCCCCTAGAGCTCCCTAATGGCTGCACCATCAAACTCGGTACTAGGCTCGAGTCTGAACAACGTGACATCATAACACCCACCATTATCGACAACTCAAACCTCTTCGCTTGGTCAGCTGCTGACTTACCTGGAGTTGACCCTCAAGTGGCATCCCACAAGTTATCCATTTACAAGGAGGTCTGATATATCTCCCAGAAAAAACGCAAACTTGGCAAAGAGCGACACGTAGCGGCCAAGGCCAAGGTCGATAAATTACTAAGTGCGAGGTTTATCGAAGAAGCTCACTATACCACTTGGCTCTCTAACGTGGTCCTGGTCAAGAAAGTCAATGGCAAGTGGTGGATGTGTGTTGATTATACGGATCTCAACAAAGCCTGTCCTAGAGATGCCTACCCATTACCCAATATTGACCGACTTGTCGACAGTGCCACCGGTAACAAGGTTCTTAGCTTTCTTGATGCATATTCCGGTTATAACCAAATTCCCATGTTCGCATCCGACATGAACAAAACCGCCTTCATCACAGACGATGCCAACTACTTCTACAAAGTCATGCCGTTTGGCCTTAAAAATGTAGGAGCAACCTACCAACGACTGATGGATAAAGTCTTCATCCAGTTAATGGGCAAATGTGTCGAAGTATACGTTGACGGCATGGTTGTCAAATCCCCCAGCCATCACCAGCACGCTCAGGACTTATCGGCAATCTTCTCTACTTTAAGGCAATACAACCTCTGCCTCAACCCCGACAAATGCGTTTTCTGTGTCGACCGTGGCAAGTTCCTTGGATTCATACTAACCCAGCGCGACATAGAGGCTAACCCTGAAAAGTGCAACGCGATCATTGAGATGCGAAGCCCAACTAGCATCAAAGAAGTACAACGCCTCATAGGCCGATTCACGGCCATTTCCCGCTTCCTTCCCAAATTAGCCGAACAAACCCAACCCATCATACAGCTGCTAAAAAAATCCGCTAAGTTCACGTGGAATGATGATTGTGAACAAATATTCCAAAAGCTAAAAACCACCCTCACCTCACCATCCATCCTCCACAAATCGGATACTCATCAACCCCTATTGGTCTATATCACCGCCACTGATCACACTGTCAGCGCCGCGCTGGTTCAAGATATCGGCGGCACCCAGCATCCTGTTTACTTCGTCAGCAGAACCCTACAAGACCCCGAAACTAGATACTAGATGGTGGAAAAGTTCCTATCCCTGGTACACACAGCCCGCCGCCTATGCCCATACTTCCAACATCATCGTCGAAACCGACTACCCAATTCAGAAGATATTGTAGAAACCAGTCCTTGTAGGATGGATGTCGTCCTGGGTCGTTGAGTTATCTGAATTCAACATCCGTTACGAACCTCACGGCAGCATCAAAGCTTAATGTCTTCTAGACTTTGCCAACGATCTCTAACAAACACCTGCAAAGGACCAATGGACACTTTATATTGATGGTTCATCAAATCCGAAGGGGGCAGGTGCTGGCATCGTGTTACAAAGCCCCAACGATATCCTCATCGAAAAATCCCTCCATTTCGCCTTCAAGACATCTAACAACCAAGCCGAATACGAAGTCATCATCGCCGACTTATCCCTGGCCCGCGAGGTTGGTGTCAAGTCATTAACATGCAAAACCGATTCCAAGCTTACTATAGGCAATCTAAATGACGAGTTTCAGATCAAAGACCCCACCCTCCTGCAATATTACCATTTGGTCCGGAAAGTCGTCCAGTCTGCCTTCGAACAAGTCCGCATCCAACACATTCTTAGATCCGAAAACGTTAGAGCCGACATATTATCCAAACTAGCCAACACCAAGTTAAAAAGTTGCCACCGATCACTATTGCAGCAAATACTATCTGCCCCTTCCATGACAAATACTTGCCATAACCTAACCCAACACCAAGCCGACAACTAGACAACTCCTTACATCCAGTACCTCCAAACCGGTAACTCTCCACCTAACGCTGACAAAACTTGGATAACTAAAGTCGCCAGGTATACGATGATAGGCGATGATTTGTACAAACGCGGATACAGCCAACCACTTCTCAAATGCGTCACTATAGAACAAGCCCAGTACATCATTAAAGAATTACACGAAGGCATATGCAGCTATCATTTCGGCGCACGCACCATGACTACCAGAATCCTTTTCGCCGGTTACGTCTGCCCAACAATGGAGGCAGACTGCCAATACTTCGTCAAAAAATGCAAACCATGCCAGAAACATGGCAACCTTATTCACCAGAAACAAGAATAGCTTCATTCTATACTATTCCCGTTGCCCTTCGCAAAGTGGGGAATGGACTTCCTTGGCCTTTTCTCCCCCGGCAAAGGCCAAGTAAAATTGTTGATAGTAGTCGTCGACTACTTTACCAAATGGATAGAGGCCAAATCACTAGCCACCATTACAGCCCAGCAAGTCCAACAATTTGTTTGGAAGGATATTATATGCCGGTATGGTGTCCCACAAACAATCATCACCAACAATGGCCGACAATTTATAGACAAAGAACTCGCTAAATTCTACACCGGTCTAGGCATCAAACATGTAACCAGCTCTGTTGAACACCCACAGATCAACGGACAGGCCGAGGCGGCAAACAAGGTTATACTAGTGGGCTTACAAATGTACCCCTCAATCAACAACAAATGAGTCTCCATTCAGCCTAGTATACAGCGCAGGCGTCATGATACCCGTTGAAATTTATGAACCATCTCTATGCCGAGAACTATATGACTCAGCCCAAAATCATCAAAACATGACCACCCACCTTGACCTCCTGCCTGAGTTAAGAGAAAAAGCTCAAATATGCAACTTAGCTGCCAAACAGAGAGCGGCCAGAAAGTATAACGTGAACATGTGCCTGAGATCGTTCGCAAAAGGAGACTTAGTTTAGAGAATGGCCAACAGTGCAAGAAAGAAGGATGGCAAGTTCTCCGCGAATTGGGACGGCCCATACCGAATACGTGAAGACGCTGGAGGAGGAGCATATCGGCTTGAGCAATTGTTGGGGGAAGAAATACCCAATACATGAAATGTGTCCCATCTCAAGTTTTATTTTTGTTAAAAACATGTATTGTATTGCACCAAACACTTGTAACCCTGGGTGTACTCTTTTCCCTCACCTGGTCTTTTTTCCCTACGGAGGGTTTTGGCCAGGGAGTTTTTAATGAGGCACATCAAATTTCATGAATAAACAAAGGGTACTTAACCTCACGACTACTCCTTACCTTGCTTCTAACACGTTTTTAGTTCTCCATCCTTACCACAAGTAAGCTGCTTGGGTCGAACACCCTTAACTTGAAGTTTAATTCGTTTAAGTTCCCCACCCTTACCACAAGTAAGCGGCCTGGGTCGAACACCCTTAACTTGATGTTTAACACGTTTTTAGTTCCTCACCCTTATCACAAGTAAGCGGCCTAGGTCGAACACCCTTAACTTGATGTTTAATTCGTTTAAGTTCCCCACCCTTACCACAAGTAAGCAGCCTGGGTCGAACACCCTTAACTTGATGTTTAATTCGTTTAAGTTCCCCACCCTTACCACAAGTAAGCGCCCTGAGTTGAACACCCTTAACTTGATGTTTAATTCGTTTAAGTTCCCCACCCTTACCACAAGTAAGTGGCCTGGGTCGAACACCCTTAACTTGATGTTTAATTCGTTTAAGTTCCCCCACCCTTACCACAAGTAAGCGGTCTGGGTCGAACACCCTTAACTTGATGTTTAATTCGTTTAAGTTCCCCACCCTTCCCACAAGTAAGCAGCCTGGGTCGAACACTCTTAACTTGATGTTTAATTCGTTTAAATTCCCCATCCTTACCACAAGTAAGCGGCCCGGGTCGAACACCCTTAATAAAAAATCGCATTCGCAAACATTACATACACCCACTCACAATCATACTATACCACTAACAAATCACTATCACACAAGTTATCAGCATCAAACAAACAACATAGCATACACAAAGCATTCGTCATATTAGCATAAAAGTAATTAGTGTACGGTTTATTACAAACTTAGAATCATTAGCAAATTGGAAATATTAAAATAATGGTTCTAAGTCACCTCTTGGTCGGCATCCTTCGCCACCACACCATCAACGTTCACATCGGCATCCTCCACCCCCTTTCCCGCATCCCCCTCGGGACTAGATTCAGCTTCATCCACAAGAACACCATCCACCACATCCTTATTTACATCAAACCTTGTGTCATTCCCATCACATTCTCATAGAAGAAGGTCGCTTGCTGCACACCCTTTTGAAAGCCATTAATGTGCTCCTGGATAATACAACTCTTTAAATCCTCCATTTCCACCTCTAACCCGCCATGTTTTTCCTTCATCTCAACATAGTCGGCCAAAGGATCTGCAATCCGGCCCTTCAACTTCTCCTCTGAGTCTAGGCAGCGCACTCTCTAGGTAGCCAGCCTCTTCCTTTCCTCTTCCCACTATTCCTTCTTCTTCTTCCAGGCTTTTTTTTCTTCCGCATGCTTGTCCACCTTTTCCTGAAGTTCTTCAACCTTCATCCGACTCCCCTCCTTTAGCTCTCTCTGATATAAAGATCCAAAATGCTGGCTCAATATCAAAGTTTTGTTGTTGAATTCAACCATAGCCTTCACCAAAGTGTTCAGCTCCATGTTATCAATCAAATCGATCATCGATTCTGCCATGTTGATCTCGATATCCTTTCGCACAATCGTCTCTGGAAGCTCAATCAGTCCAGCCTCCAGTCCCTTCCCTCCACTTGATGATCCCGGCCCCATCAAGGCAGCCAACACCTTCTTCACGTCCTTTTTTTTGCTGGGTCTGACCGGTAACTCCGCCTCTCTCTTAGTTCCACCGTGCACATGCACGTCTACCAACGATTCTTGTAGGTTGGGAACCTCAATGCTCCCAACAGTGCTAGCCTTTGCCGCTTTTTCCTTCCGCAAGGCTTGGAAAAGTGTCAAGTTTTTCTTGCCCATCAGTGCCATATGTCCTGCAACTGACAACACACAAACCATCAGAATGCTCAAACATAAAATAACACTCAAAATTACAGAAAGATACCTTCAATATCTATAATCGGGTGAACTGAATTATAAACCCTAACTAAGCCCTTAGTGGGCATCTTATCGCTAAACCGCATCAAGGTATCCACCACCTCCTTCTCGACCACCGACAAATCCTCCCTCAAAATCACCTTATACCTCCAAGGGTTGCCGGTCTAGAAGAACGGAAACTTACTATTGCCATCAGTAGTATAGAAATGTGACCGACCAGCTTGCTTTACCACCACCTCGAAGCATCTAAAGTGTTTAAAGGATTGGGTAAAAGCATCTAGTCTATTAAAACTAGGTCGACTTATGAGCAACAACCACGTCGTCGGACTTCTTGGCCTCGTAATAAAGAAGTACAGGAACACCCGTGGAGACGGTTGCAAATACAAAGCCATACACAACAACCAGAATGCCTGCAAGTATGCCCAGCTATTCGGATGGAGCTAGGTAGGAGCAACATTCAACAACCGTAACACTCCCATGGTGAACTCATCGAACGACAGCCGAATGTGTAGTTGTGAGAAGTGACACATGTACATATAAAAAAACTCCTCGGCAGCTCCTTCCCGGCCATGGCAGACACATTCCACAACAGTTACCCTCTTCGGCACCACTATGTCCCTTCGGGCACCTTTCTCAAAGATTGGCTTACAGTTCAACCACAACTTCAGTAATCGCAACCACCAAAATAGCAATTGCTGTGTTCGCACATCTACCGCAACTAATTTGTACCTGGCCTTCGCCGGCCAGCTACTGTCCGCCAACTCCTCAGGTGGATCTTCCCTAACCTCAACTACCCTTTCCATGGGGATCCTCCCTATGTTTCTTGATTCCTCCCTATCACTACTATCAGCTCAACTACTCCTGTTACCTCCAGACCTCTCACTAATCAAACTCGACAAGGAAACCCTATCATTACTACTAGACATACCTGATTATTTTTAGGATGACAGAGGAGATAAAGAAGATATCAGACAGCTCTAACACACACGAAGTAACTACTCTCAGGTTTTTTTGCAAATGAAGTAATACGGGCGCATTACCAGTAACATCTTCATTTATAGACATGAATTCCAAACGTCACAACTCCTTCCCACCAAAACTCACAACCCATCCAATTTGTCACAAGGCACACCAAAAGTCACGAAGCATCAAAATGACGATGCAAAACCTCTCTAGATTAGACTTCTGACACCCCTTCGCCTGCCACGAACCCCTTCACCTGCCACAAAACTATACACTTTTATCCTTAACACTATTCATCACACTTAAAGGCTGGGGGACTGGTGTACCACACCTAGCCGGCCTCGCTAACACGTCAGCACATATCATCCTTCACCGCCATGTATATATCGGCAAAGGCTGGGGGACTGGTGTACCACACCTAGCCGGTCCAACCAAATAGTAATAATAAACGACCATCATATCTATACGCAAAACAAATAAAGTAGCCGACCTAAGCTGACCTAAGCCTAACCGGCCCAAACCGCTAAAAGAATAGCCAGCCTAAGACGATAGGCGAATAGTAGCGGCATAAGCCGCTAAAAGAGTAGCCAATTTAGACCAGCCACTCTAGGAAACTTAACGAAATCAAAGCACTTCTAAGATTAAGCAAGCCCACAATAATCAAACTAAGGGCCTAGGCTAAGGCCCAGGCCCACCTATGGCCCAAACCAAGGCCCAGCCCATGACATGGCCAAACATAATTAATAATTATAAATATGCATGGACCCCACGAATTAAATGTACGCATTCATTACTTCCCTAATCACCAGATTTGACTTTTTGAGAGATTTTGCTGACTTGAGCTTCGGAGCCCCTTTTGCAGGTAACCCCTCCCGGTTCCAAGCCGACCACTTTGAGATATCTATAAATGCCATATATCAACCGAGAAGAAGCCTACTAAAGAGATGGTGGACCAGGGTAAGGTAATACTTGTGTCTGACATATCTTGTTTGTTCTCTGCAGGAACAATTACAATCTTATTTATACTTGTGAATTTTTGTTTATTGTGAAAGTTATAAAAGATTTTAATTTTCCTGCGTTTTGGGAATATCAGTTATAATAAATGAAGTTTTATTATTTACTTCTTTATTTTATTATTTAAACCCATAATATCCGGTCGGGATGTTACATTTGGTATTAGAGCAACAGTTTTCAAAAGATTTTTGGGCCTTAGGGAGTGAGCTTGGCGCGTTTCGATTGTAACTTGTGTGGTGTAGTTAAGTTCTAGTGCTTAACTCTATATGTCTAAGCTTAGTAACAGTGTCCTTGCTGGGTTTTGTTGAGTAGGCAAGGAATGTTGCTTGCGAGGCTTAGGAAAAAGTGACACTCTTACCAGGTTTTGGTGAACAGGTAAGGATGGGGCTCTTATCGGGTTTTGTTGAACAGAGAAGAGTTGTGCTTGTGAGGCTCAAGGAAAACAACACTCTTACCGGGTTTGGGTGAGTAGGTAAGGGGTGGGCTCTTGCCGAGTTTTGATAGGAGGCAAGGGTTGTTGTTTGTGAATCTCAGGGTAGGCAACGTTCTTACCAGGTTTTGGTGAGCAGGTAAGGGTTATACTCTTGTTGGGTTTTGGTGAGTAGGCAAGAGTTGTTGCTTACGGGTCTTAGTAGAAGTAGCACTCTTACTGGGTTTTGGTGAGCAGGTAAGAGCGGTACTCTTGTTGGGTTTTGGTGAGCAGGCAAAGGTAGTTGCTTATAAGACCTAAGGAAGGTAATTCTGTTACCAGGTTTTGGCAAGCAGGTAAGGGGTATTACTTGTCTTTTCCGATGCGTTGGTGCGCAAAGGGAGAGGTTCTTTCCAAGAAGCGTTGGTGCGCAGGAAAGGAACTTGTGAACTGGAAGTATTAAGAATAGAAAATGTCTTGGTAGAGTGATGAGGGTGCACACTCATGATTATATCTGAGATAGTTTCCTTTCTTAATTCTAAAGGTTTTGGTAAAAGAGAGAAAGGTGATAGGTTGAGTTTGTCTCCTATACCTTTTTGGTTAGGTTTGCGTTTGTTTTGTGATATGTGTGTGTTATCTGTAGTGGATGACTACAGAATAAGGGTCAAACTTGATCTGTTGTTTTGCAAGGGTTGGGTAGGACCTTTGAGAAAATCTCCTGATCAAAGATGTGAGTACGCATAAGGATAACTAGGTGGGCAAGGAAAAATAAGTTGGTTTGTTTAAGCCTAAGAAGTGAAGTCGAAACTCATAATCAATACGTTTGGCGGAGGGATTTTCAAGGATAAGTTCTTGGAGCTAACACTACAAGTTTGGTAAGAGGAATTGAATTTAAAAGTTAGAAAAAGGAGAGGTGTCAGCGCATGTGTGTGCAGTAGAGTGGAAGAGTTAAATTGATACTACAACTTAATATAGGGATAAGGTCGGAAGGAAAAATGGGGAAACATATGAGGTGAAGGATAAAATAAAAGGGTAGGGACCAGGAAGGGACAATTTCAAGATAAAGGAAGTTGAGGCAGTCCTATCTACATTTTTTCCTAGGTGAGCTCAATTTTCTAGGACAAAAATTTTTAAGGTGGGGAGAATGTAAGACCCGTGAAAATTAAATAATTAAATAATTAAATAATTAATAAATGCGGGTAGTGGAAGCCCTTAAGGCATTAATTATTGATTTATATGATGTGGAAAAGTACTAGCTTAAATGGTTGAGAGTACTTGATTGTGTGAGAGGACTTGGGTTCAAGTCCTATGTATGCCAATTGTGTGTTATTTAATTTATTATTTTTAATAATATGCTTGATCATGTTGAGTGATAATATAATCATAGAATTATATTAAATGTCATGAAACATGAATTGGTTGAATGGTTGTGCATTGAATTGGCATGGTCATGGGTTCGAACCTTGGTAATTCTAAATTAAACTTCCTTTTTCCTAAAATTAATTTTGGCATGAAGGTGAAAAGGTGGAGAAAACCCTAGATGAATGAACAACCTATTGTTAGGAACAAGGCAATAAAGGAAAGTATACAATGTGTATGCCTAATTACACGACTACACTAGAAAGTATTTGTATTTTTGGTGTATCTTAAAGCTTTACATAGAGTGAACCACATCTCACTATTCTAAGCGATGTGAGCACCATAATACTAACAATTTTGGGGTTTGATTTACATTACCACCTAGTGTAGTGCCTTCATCATCAATTTTCTCAAAGGCCAGTTGAGGCAATGCAAAGCCTCAACTTAGTTGTTGTGACAGTCTTGGTCAACATATCAGCTGGATTCTATGCACCTGGAATCTTCAACAAAATCAAATCTCCATCATTTATCAAGTTTCTGATAAAATGATACTTCAATTCAATGTGTTTGCATCTGGAGTGAAGAATTGGATTTTTAGCAAGACAAATGGCACTTTGACTGTCACTGAACAATGAAGGTTCATCTTGCCCTTTTCCTAATTCTTTTAGAAGATTCTTCAACCATATCATCTCTTTTGCTGCTTCTGAGATAGCTATATATTCAGCTTTAGTGGTTGAAAGGGAGACTCTTCCTTGAAGTTTGGACTTCCAACTGATAGCTGTGCCACCCAACGTAAAAATATAACCTGTTGTGCTCTTTCTACCATCCAAATCACCTCCCAAATCTGCATCAGAAAACCCCTGTAAAGTGAGATTACTTCTTTTAAAGGACAAATGCATCTTTGAAGTGCCCTTCAAATATCTCAATATCCACTTCACGCCTTCCCAATGCTCCTTTCCGGGATTGGATAGAAACCTGCTCACAACTTCCCCTGCATGTGCTATATCAGGTCTGGTGCAAACCATAACATACATCAAGCTCCCTACTGCAGATGCATATGGCACTTTAGATATGTGATTTTCTTCTTCCTCTGTTTGAGAAGATTGTCTTTTTGAGAACTTTAAGTGAGTTCCCAAAGGTATATTCCTAGTTTTAGCATTTCCAACATTGAACCTGCTAAGCAATTTTTCTATATATTTTTCCTGAGATAAGTTTAGAATACCTTTAGATCTATCCCTGGAAATTCTCATACCAAGAATTTGCTTGGCTGGACCAAGATCCTTCATTTCAAAATTTTCTGACAATTGTTTCTTCAACCTGTCAATTTCTGTCATATTAG
>Ga0214545_1007960_pt1 | contig 17323 bp, 6 predicted proteins | sample CNSS4metaG_FD_160064 | JGI IMG/M metagenome (GOLD analysis project Ga0214545, IMG submission 160064) | Root nodule microbial communities from cowpea collected in UCLA plant growth center, Los Angeles, California, USA - CNSS4 | ecosystem: Host-associated > Plants > Roots > Nodule | place: USA... | reverse complement strand
GTTATTATATAGGTTGTGTAACCGGTTACGTAACATGTATATATATAATAAAATAATAATAATAATAATCGTATATAATTATTAATGATATATATTTTAATTATAATTTAAGAATAATATATTTTGTAATTATTAATATTTAAAATATTATGAAAGAAAAGAATATAAAAGACGGTTAAAATCGTAAAATTATTTATTATGTTTATAAATCATCGCATTTTAGTGTGGATGGAGGTTTTATTAAATCTTGTAAATCTATTTTTACAAATACTTTTAAATCACTACAATGGAATATAAAAATAAATAACAATCCATCTGTGCAAATCAGTGAATTTGTAAAATCTGTTCAAACGAACACCGCTTAAAAGGTATCACTTTTCAATCTATAAAACAACAAATATTTCTTTGTGGAAGAAATTTAAACATACTTGATCAATGTATCTTAATTTATCTATTATTACCTCCTTGGTGATATATTTGTTTAAAAAATAGTTAATATGCCAAAAAGTTTTTAAAAAGTTCAATTTTTTTAAATATTTAGAGTAATAAAATTCTAGCTAAAATAAAAATAAATTATTTTTAAATCTATTTAGAAACTATTATACTTTTTCACTTGAAAATTATACATTTAATTTAAATAAATAAATTATTACAAACTTCAATAAGAAAAGACTAAAAAGCATTTTATGACTCCAGGATTGGACGATGTCTCTTTAACTTTCATGTCTTTCCAATCACAAAGCTTCGTACATGTGCTTAAGTATCAACCCCATTTTTATATATTTTTTTTCAAAGATATTTCTTTATGAAAAAGTTCGAAAAATGCAGTAATAAAGAATAGATAGATTGAAGAAAGCCACTTAGATATTAGTTGGCTTTAAGACATGTGAGATAGACCTCTATAATTAATGTGGTTTAGTTTTTATGTGGAGGCACGAGATTGACGAATCAGTCTGAGTCATTGATATGAAGGTAGGATTATAGTATATGGGTGATAGAAACATTAATTTTCGTGAATATGTTTGAAATTGTGAAAATGTGGGAATAAGGTGAATATGTTAGAATGACGTGGCAAGGTGGTGTTGAGGGGTACAAGGCGAAGAGAAGAATCTTGAGTGTTGGTAAAAGATACGATGCACCCTGAAGCTAGACAAAGAGAGAAGGTACTTCACGTGGGTGCCCAAAGATGACGGACCAAGTACTAAAGATAAAACATCAGACCAACGGCGCCGTTAATGTTGACTCCTTAACTTCCCCTCCTTGCTGACTCATAGAATGTCTCTACCACGTGCTTTTGTCAGGATTTGATGTCTTGAAGAAGATTCTTCATATATTCTATTGTTTTCTTTTTCCTTTTCTATAATCCAAATCCTCAACCACACAACATCAAAATAAAATACATACAAGAATGTATTCTTTTCTTCTCCATCTACTCACACCCACGTCATTAGACCGTGGAAATAACACCCTTCATATTATTATCAAAATCCACGTACATACACAATATATTCCCCAATTAAGCTTCACACTTCACAAAAATTCAATCAACATTCTAGCTTATACGTGATTTTAATCTCTTTAACTCGATTAGTTTAAATTTAGTTTTATACAATTTTAATTATTGAAATTCACTTGTTTATAAAAAAATAATACAATAATTAATAAAAATAGAATAAAATTGGAATTACGGAAGTATTCAAATAAAAATATTTATAAAGATACTAATTAATTTTCAACATTATTACCTTTTATCAGTTTATTACAAAATGTCACATCACAACAACCCTATTATATTTTCACTATTATGACACTGACTTTGAGAATAACTAGTTGAATTACATCACACAATAAAAACTATAAATTTTAGTTAAAGTGTTTAGAAGTGAAAGAATTAAAATTACACGTAATTTAAACTATAAGAGATAAAAACAAATTAAGCCGTACTTTTTTTAATCAGGACTATTTGTCTTTTTGGGTGTGGGGATGTTTTCATTACTGGAGTTACCCAAAATTATTACGTGAGAGACAAAGACATAGCTCTACTAGTATTCTTAAATAATTGCGTCTTTGATAGTAGCCACAACATTTTAGATAGAAAAATATCAACCTCCAAGACAATTTAGGGCAGAATGATGCATAAGAAAGAGAATGAAAGGGAAAGAAAAGTTAAAATAAGATAAGAAGAAATGGAGAAGGTTGAGAGAAAAAAAAAACAGCAATAAATATAATGAGTGATATGTTATATAAATGAAACATATAATATTAAAGTTAAAATAAAAGATAACAAATATATGCAATTTTTTGAAGTTCAAATACTTTTTCAATATTTATAGTTCTCACAAAGTCTTAAGCTTATCCTAAGAGAATATCAATGTTATAAAAATACGCTATTATGAAAAATGGGGTCTAATATGTTATAGTGATTAGGTTATAATCATCATGTTTCCATTCATAATCCTATAAGTAATCAAATATAGATAATTTGAGTAAATATGTTCAAGAACACTTGACTTATTAATAGAATTATAGGATTTTAGAAAGGGGTTGAATAAAGCTTATAGATTCTTCATAGTATAGTACTAGATTAAATCATTTAGTTTACAAAAAACAAGCACACAAAATGTTTTATATTAATTCACTTAAACATATGGGCTATGTCTAGTTCTTATTAAGCACACAACTTAAAATGTTTCACTAATCAAATATATGATTATAATGACTACACAAACCTTTCTTGGTTACAACGAGTATTCACATATCTCTAGGTTACACACCTTCTTATGAATTGGAAATAATCTCTTAACTTTCAACGAGTAAAGAGAAGGATTAAACATGTTTTTGTTCTTTTAAGTAAAAATTATAATTAGTTCCTCTTCAAAACTTTAGCCAAATTTAGTCTCCCAACTTTAGAGATTAATGGATTTAGTCTTTTTAACTAATTTTTATTAATTTTTTTTAACATTTTAAACGTGTTTCATGGTACCATTTCACACATTTTTGCTTCAATATTAGCTGAGAAACATGTTTGAAATGTCAAAAGAACATAACAAAATTAGGTTAAATGAACTAAATTCACGTATTTATAAAAATGAGGGACTAAATTGGTTCAAATTTTTGAAAATGGACTAATTATAATTTTCATTGAAAGTTAAAGGACCAAAAACATATTTAACCCTAAAAAGAAACATTCTTAAAGAGAGTAGTGTTTAAGTTTATAAGGGAAAACTTCATAGAACGAAGAATATTACAAAGAGTTTTACACACTTTTTTTAAACACACTAAACGACCAATAAAAACAAAATAGACACTAAATTATTTTATATAATTGCTCCTATTCTGTGGAGCAGTACTTTTAGACTCTAAGACATTGTTTAATTCAATTATTTAATGAAATAATTTGATGTTGTGTTTCACTTGAATTATGCAAGATTTGTATTTTATGAATATAATTGATATTAGATACCGTTAGAAATAATCTAAGTATGAGTTAAAATCTTATATTTGATAGAAAAATCAAAGTTAAAAACTATATAAGAGAAAATACCCATAACCCTATTATTTTAAAAAATTGGATTAAAAATATTGTCAAATATTTTATATATATAAGAACAATGTCATATATATATATATAAAACCACCATCTCTCAAAATTATAACCCATATGAAAAAATATATAAAAAATAAAACTATACATAAATGAAGTACAATGATTATAAAGGTACTTTTAATGAATTTAAAAATTAAGTTTAGACTAATTCAATATACTTAATTAAATTTATACTTAAATATGCGTTTATAATATGAAACACTTAACTCTTACAATTTAAACACATCTTTACAATTTTTTATAAGAATTTGTTGTATGAATGAAAAAAGTAGATTTAATCTTTTTACTAGTTTTTTAACATTTTTTTTCTCAAGAACGGAGGACCAAGGCAAGATTGATTTTCACATTTTCTTTTTGTATTTAATTTCAATTTTTAAGTAAAGAGATCATATATTTTATTTGGATGCAGAGCTGAATATGATCCCAAAAGTGATTTATTGGAGCAGGAGTTCAGGCTGAAAGGGGAATGGTATGAAAGGAAGAATGTAGAGGTAAGTTTAAAATAGAATAATTCATTGCATTTGCAAAATTGTTTTCAGCATTTGCCCTGTGGAAATGCATTGAAGATGATTTTTATCTTATTTTATGTGGGACTAGCGGCCATAGAAGATGTTAGATCTCGGCATCGAGAATGTATAAGGTAACATTTAAACTAATTCCTTGCACCATTTAAATAAGCAACAACAACATATTTAGCGAGGAAAAAAATGACACTTGTAATTATTTCCCTACAGGTTATCAATTTTGGAAATTATTCAATTATAATTAAAATTATTTCATATATGTATTACTTTTTAAAGAAATATCTTTTATTTGAAGTGAACTTAGGTCTTATCAATAATTTTGTGAGGTTGGTTACTTTAATTTGAAAATTTAGGCATACCTGTAATAATCTCGCAGAAAAAAAAAAGTTAGAGAATCAGAACGTAGACAAAGTCGGACGTAGGATACATACATGTTTTTTTTTTTTTATGATTTTGTTAATTTTCCTCAATTGTCTTATTGTTGGGCCAATCGTAATGTTTTTTGTAAATAAGCAATTGGGCTATACTGATTCAGTCACTTAAGGGGCTTCTCCCTGTACCTCTCAAACCATTTTTTCTTATCTCCAAAACTTTTTTTATTTTTAATTTTACCCACTAAATGAAGAGAGAAAAAAAACAGCTAATATAGTAAAAAACAGTAAATAGCGGATTACAAGATCTGTCCTGTTATTTAATTTTTCTATGAAATAGATTATAAAATTCGTTTAATGCTTTTAGGAGATGTATTTCGAAAGCCGTTTTATTTATTTTTCATTATCTTATATGAAATGGATTATGCATTCCGTATCACAATTTCCAGAAACGGAATTCGAATTTTATTTTGTAATTATATTTTGTTAGTTCTGAGATGGATTTTACTTTCCATTTCATGTATTTGAAAAACGGATTTTGATATCCATTTTTTTTAATATTTTATTTTATTTTATTTCAGTTTTAATATTTATTTTGTTCAATTTTTGATTTCTTAGTTAACAAAGTTGAATTATTTCAGTTTTAATATATATATATATATATATATATATATATTAATTTAAAGTTGAACTCATTTTAAATTTTAAATTTTATTTAATTTATTTCTTAATTAATTATATAAAAGAAAAATTGTAAAACAAATTAAATTAAAAAATACTTAAACTGTAAATTAAAAAATTATTCATTGTATTATAACTTTTTTAATTTATTTAAAGTATATATTTTTTTAATTTTTAAATGATAATTAAACTATAAATTAGATAAAAAAACAATAAGGAAAATTTATTCCGGTTATTTTTAAATTTATTTTAAATTTAATGTCTTTTGAATTTTAATTATTCTTTTTATATTATTTTCGGTTTTAATCGTATTTACATATTTATATATTCATTTCATAAAACAATATAAAAACTTATGAAACAGAATTTGGAATCCGTTTCATACTTTTTTGAAAGGATCACGAATTCCGTTTCTGAAAAAAAAAATAAAAAATTTATGAAATGAAATTCGTAATCCGTTTTATAAAAAAACATGAAAACTTATGAATCGGATTTCGAGATTTGTTTCATACTTTTCTGAAACGGATCACAAATTCCGTTTCTGAAAAAAAAATTAAAAATACCAAACAAATTTTGAAATCCGTTTTGCTTTTCCTTGAAACGAATCATGAAATCCGTTTCATATAATCAAAATGAAAAAAAAATATAAAATTGATATTAACAAACCAACCATTAACACACTCAAAAAGCACAAAGCACATAAGAAATGGAAAGGAGAAAGAAAAGTGCTGTCGAAATAAATTGGGGGTGCAGCTCAGATAAGCAAAATAAGTTGCCACAGTAAATATCATTTACTGCGTTTCAACCAATTTTCACCCATTGTCAATTACAAATTAATTAAGGATAAAATAGTAAATTTGGGGGTACCGAAGAAAACTTGGAGGTACATGAAGAAGGCGCCGTCACTTAATCATGATTTGGGCTGATCTTTGCCCACTCTACTAATCAAGTTCTATTTATTTCTGGTCTGGGCCCTGATACGTCTGACAAAATGATACTAAATCCTAGCCTAAAGTAAATAATTTGCACAATTGTTACTTTCCAAAGTAAATACTAAATTAGTTAAAATATAGTAAAGCTAATTTTAAAAATAAAAAATCAAACTCGTTTTATTATTTTAACGAGTATGGAATTAGGTATAAGATTTGACTTCTCGAGAGCGATTTTGAGAATGTAACCTATTTATCGTGATAAACATATTATTTAATTAAGTAAATCATTAATTAGTTTTCTTAAAATATTTATAATCATTAGTGAAAAAAATACGCAGTACATTGATTTAATTAAAAAGTTTAAATTTAAATAAACTATCACTTAAAAAATAAAAAAATATTTTTTTTAATTTTTAAATATAATACTTACTTAAAAAGATAAAATTAAAAATAAAATTATATACAATAAGAGGTAATCATATTTATTAATAGATTGATTATTTTAATTTCAGTACTGTTTACTTCATTTTCAAATTGACATTTCCTTAGATTTTTTTTTTAATTCATTATTCAAAAGAAATAAGAAGCTATTTTTTTTTTGGATGATGGAGAGGAATAGGAAGAAAAAATTAACAAAATTGGTAGTAGTAAATGTCATCTCTTTAGTCTTAGTAAAATTGGAGTGATGGATGGTAAATGACTAATTTATCCTCTTTGTATTTATTTATTTTTCATACTACTCTTGTAATATTTACTTATTTTTCACTTTACATATTAAATTTATTTTCATACAAAATATATTGTATTATTCATTTTTTTTAAATAACTTTTTTATAATTTCCATCATTGAATAATTTTTTTAAAAGTAATTCTAAATTATTTATATATAATTTTATATAACCTATAATAATAGAGATATTTTGGTAATCTAACTTTTTTATCTATTAATTTTTTTTAATATGTCACATTAGTCAATTCAGTCACAAACTTTACTCCCTAATCCATTCTAAAATCACCTCAGGATCTTCTAAAAGAAATAACATCAACTTTACCCTCTAATCTTTCCGATATCTTATTTTCCCTCTCATTCTCCCTCAAATAATTCTTTCCAAAAGAACACAACCTTAATCTCTTAATATCATATGTTGGAAATATTTTATTATAATTTAAAAAATAAATAATTAAAATAAGAATTCTACCGTTACTTATATTTTTATAGACCTTTAATTTATGGGTTAATGGTTATTATGGCTAACGACTATATTCTTATTACTATTTACTTCTTTGTCTTCCTTTTCTACCTATAAATACCACCTAGGTGCATGGAGAAAGACACAATAACAGAGACAACAAACTCTAAAGTTTTTCTCTGAAATATTCTTCTTTTCTTCTCTATATTATCTTTAAGACAATGATGTTCATAAGGTTTGGAGATCCTTCGCTGCACTTGATCGATCTGACGGGTTGTTGTATCTTGGGAGAGAAATGCAAATAATTTAAAACACATATGAATTTGTATGATTGTGTATTTGTTTAGCCCTGTGCAGTAAGGGCGTTTTTTCTCTAAGGATAATGTTTTGCGTGTCTCAACCCAAGATATTTCTACTTCTTGTCTTTTATCTATTATTTATTATTGTTATAATAATTATCAAGTCTCTGATTAATATTTATTATTTTATATATATGTCTCTGTATTATTATTGATTTAATAATTATTATCATTTTATATTTTTATTATTATTAGTATTATTTGAGTAATATTTTTTCTAAATCATATTCAAAAAGAAATTATCTCATTATCTCATTAAGTGATTATTGTCATTTACATTATGCTGACACAACTAGACAAACATAAATAACATTAGTACATATTACCTTATTATAATGGAAATTATTGCTTAGTTAAAACTATTATGGACAAACAATATAAATGAATTTTTATTATTTATTTGTTGTATATATTAATTGAAATATGTTTTTAATTCTTATGAATACGGTAATATTTGACTTTTTTATTTTATTTCTCACTTTTTTTCTTTGTTAATTTTTATTTTTCACGGTTTTTATTTATTTGATCTAGTTATTAATTGTTAATTATTTTTACAAGATAGGTAAGATTGATTTGTAACACGCTACATTTATATTGACGACTCTTTAAGTGAAGTCTTATACACGAGTTTAGGTGAAGTTTGAAATAGAAACAAAATGATTAGATATCCATTTTAAATGTTATTGTTTGGTTAGTGAAAAAAGTCTCATATTTAACGTGACTTTACGGTAAATACCCACAAATGAAAAAAAAAAAAAATCTCATATAACGTGGCGTTTTTGCTAATTTTAGTGTTATCCATGCACGGAGGAGTCATGTTTCCTTTCTTGTCCATGCACACATTTTGCATCAAATAATAGTGTGATTTAATTTACCATTACTTTCTGCATGAAGCATTCACACATTCGTCTTTCTTATGCTTTTTTCATTGATAAATCACAGAAACATGCAAAGAAAGATAAGGAGAAAAAAAAGTTATAATAGAAAATACATTTATTTATTTACAAGACAAACTAAACATTCATTCAGATTTACATTACAATCACTCAAAATTATATTTATGGAGAAAAAAAAAATAATGTATGAAAATTCATGTGGATGACAAAAGTTTGGATTATCTGAAAATAAAGAATAACATTATTTTTAGAGATTAAACGGTTAACACTATAGAAGTGTTCACCATTACACAAAAATAGAATGGATAATTACTAAATTTCCAAAAACACAATTTACATATTTTGATTAATGTTTTAATCCTTTATCATGCCTAAAATTTATGAGCTGGCATGCGATTAATGTGATCATAGGCATAAAAAGTATTATTAAATATAATACAAGCATGATTTTATGATTCCACCCTACCTATTAGTGTCAAAGCTTTTGCTTACTACGACTTTATTGCTACAATTTTTTGTTTTTATTTGAGGTAAAAACTGGTGTATGTACAATGCGATGAACTTATAAAGAATTACGGATTAAAAAAACTGGTATTGGTTGTAGTGGACATTGCCTAAATGTTGGTAGACAAATGCATAAATAGACACTTGCAGGAGTTGAGATGTGTCTGTTGCAAAACATAATTATATAAATTATTGTGAAAAAAGTTTACACAGAAAATTTGTAAAAATATAAGGTAGATTGTCTTGAAACGATACATTACATCAACCATTCTACAATATCTAAATTTGCTATATAAGTTATTTGTATTTACAATTTGACTATATCTTGATGCATATAAATTAAGACTTTTAGTATATAAATGCATCCATCATTTTATCATTATTACTATGTGCACGGAAATTGGCAAGGTTGAAGAGATTAATTTTTTTTTTCATTATCCTTATACAGTACTAACTCTTTGATGTCCAAACTTTTGGTCACTTTGTTTTCTTACTTTTTGACTTCTTTGTTTCAAATTAAGTAAGTATAAATAATATTTGTCATTTTAATCATAATTTGAGTTAATAATACATGTCAATAATCCTCCATGTATTCCTCTTGATAGCAAAACTTTCGTTTTCCAAAATTGTAATTGTCAATAATCAAATTCATTCTCATCCCAAATTTGATTTTCTCATCGTCAAAAGTCAACTGCGCGGGCTTTCAAAAATTGTACCTGTTATTTTCAAAATTTAATAAGATTTAATTAGTATAGTTTTGTTTCTACATTTATGTGTATGATACATTTGAATTTTTATATATTTTTTTAACTCAAATCTCAAAATTTATTAAATATAATATATATATATATATATATATATATTAATTGCACTAAATAAAATTAATTTATGTAAATAAATAAATATAAAATATTAAAAGTTAATATAGTAGAATTTTTTGAGAATTAGTCTATATAAACATTAAAAGGATTAATGTTTTCAGTTCTAGAATGTGAAATTAAAATTATTATTTTCATAAATTTCATATAAAATTTCTGTATTTTTAACAACGATATTGACTAGATTTTTTTTTGATCAACAAAGAATAAATTTAATTAAGTAAAATACTTGAGGGGTGCTCTAACCCTTATACAAAAAACACAACCTGTAAGTGTTGATCCATAGCTTAGCAAGAAAGAACCATCAACCAAAACCTACCCAGAACAAATAGGTAACTTTAGTATATCACCATGACACTACACATAAGACTCTGCAACATCTATGATACTATTGACATTCAGCCCCCTCTACTGCATATATGAAGTTGTTGCCTCTGTTATAGCAGCAATCAACCCCCTCCAGCACTACTTCTGTGCAGTTCCATAGCTATAGAACTCAGCCATGTCTGATGTGTTGCAGACTGGATCCTGCAACATCACTATAGTTGAAGCCTTGTATTATGATACTGACTAGATTATATGTAATAACGATATTGACTAGATTATAATGTCTGTATATATGACTAACAACTGACACATATAATTTTAGGAAAAATAAATAAATTATTTATTTATTTTTTACATTTTATTTATAAAAAATAGTATAAATGTCCATATTGATTAATTTCGTATGAGAACGTGTATCATGTTTAATTCGGTATAATTTGGATCTCGAATAATTTTGTTTTCTCATATAAAAAGAATGAATATTCTTTTGCATAGTCTATATAGTAAATAGGATAAAATTAAACAGGGTTTAACCATAATCTAATATAAATATTTCCTTACCTAATAATTTTGTGACTAATAAAATACTCTGCTCACATGAATATCATGCATGCATGCTTCCCATAATCCCCAATAATGGATAATAATTGCAATATGTATGACCCAAAATTTTGTTTCTTTACCTGTGTCATTATCATTTTGTAAAATTTAAAATTATAGTCTTTTGACTCCTAGAATTTCATCTTTTATCACAATTAGGATCAAGTAAAAGAACAAACTTTCGAGAAGGAAGACACAAAAAGAGATGTAAAAGTGAAAACAAAAGAAAATATTATTTTTTACCTTTTTATACATATATACATGTTGTATTTAGTTTTTAGTCTTTGTAATTTGTTTGCCCGTAGTTTTTCTAAAATATATATATTTCTTAGCACATGATTTCGTTATCACATCTATGTTAGCATTTTTCATACTAAAATATTCCTGTATGTGTATACGTATGTGACTAAGGTCTAACTATATATATATATATATATATATATATATATATATATATATATATATATATATATATTAAAAATATATATGGGGTGTTAAGTTTCAATTTTCAGTTGGATTTCAATTTATTTGTAACTAGAGATGGGTCTTGATTTAAGTGAAGAAAAATAGAAGGGTGTGGGCAATGATTGGTTAGATATTTTTGGATTAAAACATTTTAATTTGGATGCTTGGTAGTTAAAAGGAGAAATGCATGTATAATAAGAAGGAGAAATTGTCTTTTATCGTAAGTATAGCTCAACATTCGATGACCTTTGGCTTTGCTATGTTTTGTGTATGTTCCCTTCTTAAAAATTAACATAATCCACGAAGCGTGCATATTATGAAGAATTGAAAATGCAATAAAAAATTGCTATCAAATTGGGCATCTAAATGCACATGGTTATATACCAAACTTTCATGGTACCCTTTTTTTGGTGTTTATCGTTATGAAGGAAGAAACATTTTACTATGGAGGCCAGAGAATTTTTCTTGCAAGAAATTCCAAAATAATGCTTAAAGACAATTGCTTTATCCCATATGTCTTCTAGTTCTTGTACCTTACTCAGGAATCCTCCTCAAAATTCTCATGCACAACTATTATATTTAAGCTCCCTTAACTTATGTGTTTCTACTTTTCTGCTTCCTTCAGATTCTTCTCATTCCTTTCTTTTGCTGACCCAATGCACACACACATGATATGATTCTATATTAAATCATCACTCATGAAGTTAAATAACCGAGATGGGAGAAAAGTTTATCAGCTTTTTCATTGTAAGATTCCATCCTGCGCCTGAAAAAGAGAAAATTAGTTAGCAAGTGAAGATCAAACATGGGAGCTTTGGGGATTTCTTGAAACCATGATTTGCCAAAATATTTTTTATCTTCTTAATAAATTTTTTAGTGCATATGAGATGATATGTGGGACCCCTTCATAAGTTTGAAATCTTATACTTCACCACTTGTAATTTAATGGTATTTTATGTTTGATCTTTATTGTGAACAAAAATTTATCCGAATAGCAATAATTGAGTCAAACAATTTAACAGTCTATGGTGTGCTTGAAGAACCTTAGGACAAAAAGAACTTTTAATAAATCATATGAACATGTTGTTACATGTGAGAAGAAGTAGTGATTTTGCTGTGAGGTAATGCAGTGATTATTTGAAGAAGAAAAAAATAAAAGAAAGAAAGAATAGTAATCTAATGTTCCTTTGTAATCATTTTTTCTTTATGTAAAAGAGATAATTTAATAATTTAATAAAATTATTAAGAAAAACAGATAATTTAATAATAATCTATTCTACATAATTTTTAATTTGAATTAAATTTTTCATTCTTTTGAATTTTGAAAAACTAAAACATACATATAAAAAAATAAAATATTGTTAAGGAAAAACAGTTGTAAGAAACGGGTACTAATTTGTTACCACGAAAAACAGATTCAAACGTGAGTAATTTGATCTCTTAATATTTAAAAAATAAATTAATGTAACATTTTCTGTTTAAATTAAGTTTTCAGTGTAAATTAAGTTCACGTCATTATAGTTTTCAACTACGATACAACTTAACTTATTATTATAAATAGAAGGGTCAAATGAAATTTTTATTTACCTACAATTTTTTTAATTGCAAATTATAATATGATATAATATGAAGGTAAAAAAAATATTAATATTGACTTTATATTTGTATTGATTTACGATATATTAATATTAGTCTACTATAGTAGGTGTATTCAGGAGATGGTTATATTTCAATGGCATCAATATATTGAACATAGTGATTTAATGACTTGTTAATTTTTGTAAGATTTGTTTTACTGTTATGGGTATAATGAGTATATTATAAGTAAAATGTTATATGATTTTTCAATTTTTCAAAACAATTAATTTTTAAAAATAAAAAATCTCTAAATTGAAAGTTAAAATTGAAACTTTTAAATTTTTATTTATTTATAGTTGAAATTTAATTTTTTATAATAAAATTGTGATATGAATTTTTTTTGGTTAAATTATTTCTCTCTCTCTATCTATCAAAATATATATATATATATATATATATATATATATATATATATATATATATATATATATATATATATATAAATAAAGTTCAATGTGATTATTATATTTTTAAATGGTTCAAAATTGCAATGAGGTTAGTTTAAAATTAAAAGATGAAATTGAATCAATTAAAGATTGATAAATCAAATTGAATCAATTAAAAATACATACATCAAATTGAACTCAACAATATCTCGAGCACAAAAAACATGTTGTTTACTTTTAATTTCTTTTCTACTTTTACTTTATTTTCTATTTATATCAAATCAAACAATGTTTATTTGTACTTTATTTTGTACTCAGTTTTCTTCTTTTCTTTTCTCCCATATATATATATATATATATATATATATATATGTTTATTTTTAAATGGATTACAATTCAGGTTAGATATCAACAAGAATAACTTAAGGGTATGTAAAACTTAAAACAAAACTTAGTAATGAAGTTTTTTTATTTACTAATAAAATAATTTATATTAAAATGTATTATAATTTAATGTAAAATTTACTTTTCAAACTTATTTTACTTTTTTTAAAAACCCAAAATAATTAGTACTATGTTATGAATTAATGATTGTTCATTCATTTGATACATTTACTCATATGATTCATTACTCTTTATGTAAAATATTTGTATTAACTAAGTTGATTTGTTTCCTTAATGGATTATATATTGTATCTATAAATAGGACTCTTCCTATCAATAATAATATACAAATACAAATGAGTTGCTCCCTATTCTCTAATCTCCTCTATTGTTTCTTCTCTATTATGTATTATTCTCTCTATTATTCACTTTATTTCATAACACGTTATCAGCATGAAGCTCCAACCAATTGAGGACTAGTGGAAGTTTTTTATCTCTAACGACAATGTTCTGCGTGTCTCAATTCAGGCTCTTTCTATTCTTTTCTCAAATTATAATTATACCTTATATTCTTCCTCTTGTGATAAGAATGGTTTAACTTTATCAATTTTCATCCCCGTCTTATTATTTTTATTTTTATTATGACGGTGATTATTATTATTATGATTATTATTATTATTAATATTATTATTTTATGTGCTAGTTCTAAACACACGAAATGTTGCAAAATTTGGATTTGTGACCCTTGATATTACAAAGAAGAATTCTTTATATTGGATTTTAAATGTTGAAATATATTTGGATGCAATGGATATTGAGATACCATTAAATAAAGAAATAAAGCATCTGAGCAATATGACAAAAATATTGTGAAAAGAGATTTCACAAATATTGTGAATTTATTTCATGCCTATGTATGGCTGGCTGGATAAAGCAATAAAACTTTTGATGAAAAATCATGAGATCCGCCTAATTTGCTCCATTCCCAGAAGTGAATGCAATGCCTTTGTATGGCTGAACAAAGCAATGAACTTTTGATAGAAAATCAAGAAACCTGTCCAAATTGGTTATGCTTCATTCTTAGAAGTGAATGCCGCAACATTTGATTTATATTTCCATGATCGTGATCGTGATATTGATTATGGACATGGTTATAAAGAAAATTTCAAATACACATTTTGTCACGAGAAGTGGCACAATAATGTGAAAAAGGGAAAAGAAAAATGTGAAAATGCTGACAAAAAGATGAAAGTATATATTATTATTACGATGGTAAAGGCCATTTGAGTTGTACTTATTGTACACCAAAACATCTTACAAATAATGAGAAAAACATAGAAACATACTTTGCTTATGAAGATAGTGATTCTGATTATGGCCATATGAATGTTACTCATCTTGATATTATTATTTTCTTTGCTAAAGCAAATAGAAGCATTGATCACCTCATTGATTATGAGAGTGTTAAAAAAAATCTCATATTGATATTTACGTTTATATGAAAAACGAATGTTTGCACTAGTACGAAAAGATATGTGTCTTATTGATAGTGCAACAACTTATACAATTCTCAAGAGTAATCAATTTTTCTCTTATTTGATAATGTGAGACATCGATGTTAATATTATTTATAGTACTACAAATATATTTGAAAACTCTAGAAGAGCTATTATACTTCTACCAAGAAGTTGAATAGAAACTTATTAAGTTTCAATGATATTTGTCTAAATGGATATTAAATTGAGACAAACAATGAAAAAGATATGAAATATCTTTATATCTCTATGATTGAGTTGAAAAAGAAAGTGTATTGGAGAAATTATCAACATTCTCTTATAGTTTGTACTACAAGTTTATTAGTACAATTGAAATGCATGTCATGGTAAACCAAAAGTTTACAAATCAAAATGATTGCCTTGTTTGACATGATCAATTATTATAATGTGAAAAAAACAAGGTTGAAAAACTCATATGGACACGTTTGAAGCGTGGTAGACCTATTGGTTCCAAAGATAAAAACTCTTGAATGAGAAAGGGAGTTAATATGCAAAATGACCTAATCAAAAAGGTTGAAATCCCAAAAAGATTCATTTGACATAATTAATGGTTCGGTTCCAGAAGAACCTCAGGTACCTGAAATGGTTGAAAATCATGAGATCTCAATAAATTATGTCATGAATCATATAATATGGAACCAAAATAAAGTTAACATTGACGAAACTTTTACTTATAACATAGCGATGAATGCTATGAATGATAATGAGGATCAATAAGCAATGATCATTGAAGATTGTCGGCAAAGAAAAGATTGGCCAAAATGAAAATATGCAAAGAAGCATAATTATATTTGTTTGCTAAACGAAAGGTTTTTAAACATATAGTTCGCACACCTGAAGTTATGAAACCCGTTGGGTACATATGAATTTTTGCGCAAAAATCAAATTAAGAATGATGAAATTGTTAGATACAAAGCACAATTGGTTGCTCAAGGTTGTTCACAAAACCTTGTATTGATTTGTGAAAAAACATATTCACTAGTATTGGATGCAACAACATTGCAACATTCGATTGTCCTAGTTGCACAAGGTTTGCATTTACATCTAATGAATGATGTTACAACCTATTCGTACGGTTCTCTTGAGAATCATATTTATATGAAAATCCTTGAAGGATTTTATTTGCCCAACAAGACAAATTCTAAAGAGTGTTATTCAATAAAATTGAACATGCTCTTTTATTGATTAAAGCAATCAGGACGTGTGTGACATAACCGTCTTATTGAGTACTTATTAAAAGAAGGATATAGAAATGATCCTATTTGTTCTTGTATTTATATGAAAAGATCCAAAAATGAATTTGCTATAAATATTGTTTATGTAGATGACATAAACATCGTTGGAACTCCTAATGAGCTCACAAAGACAATTAATTCCTCAAAGAAATAATTTGAGATGAATGATCTTTGAAGGGAAAAGTCTTATTTGAGATTAGAAATTGAGTATTTAAATAATGATGTTTTTATACGTTAAGAGACTTATATAATTAAGGTGCTTAAAATGTTCTAAATGGACAAGTCATGTCTATTATGCACTCCAATAAGTGTGAGGTTGTTAGATGTTGATAAAGACTCTTCTTAGACCTCAAGAAAATGATGAAGATCTTCTTGGTCTAGAAGCACCATATCTTAGTGTCATAGAAACACTAATGTATCTTGTTAATTATACTCGATCTAATATTGCATTTGCTGTAAATTTGTTAAGCAAGTTATAGTTCTTCAACTACAAGAAGAAAATGGTTTGGAGTAAAACATATACTTTGTTACTTGGTACTACGAATATGAGTTTATTCCATCCAAGTGATTCAGATTTAGACCAATGAGTTATGTATATGCATGTTATTTTACATATTCTCATAATGTCACAATGGTTGATCACAAACAAAGATGTTTGTTCACATGTGGTAGCATAATGGTTTCATGAAGGTATATGAAACAAACCATAGTAGCAACATCGTCTAATCATACAAAATTACGAGGAAAGTTGTGAATATGTTTGGTTAAGGTTTATAATTCAACATGTGCA
>Ga0214545_1007959_pt1 | contig 17326 bp, 4 predicted proteins | sample CNSS4metaG_FD_160064 | JGI IMG/M metagenome (GOLD analysis project Ga0214545, IMG submission 160064) | Root nodule microbial communities from cowpea collected in UCLA plant growth center, Los Angeles, California, USA - CNSS4 | ecosystem: Host-associated > Plants > Roots > Nodule | place: USA... | reverse complement strand
TATTTAATCTTTTTATTTTCAGTTACTCTTTTTACTTGTACCTCTCTCTATTATAAATAGATTACCCTATGTGTGGTTTATACATAAAGGAGATTAATCTCAATCCCTATTTTCTTTATTCTCAACATATTGTGAATGATGAACTTGGATAAATCTTGGCATGCGATTTCAATGAAATGATTGGTTATATATGTGGTCATGAATTCGGTATGAACAATAATGTTACATTGATGACATGGTATTGGTATGAGGTGAAGTTCTATATCCCCGAATTGGGAAGAATGGGATGGTATGAAATCAACATGGAATATGAATGAGATGGATTACAAAGGATGGCGTGAGGTGTTAAATGCATGATCAATATTATTTGTTTGTTTGGAATGTGATTGATATGCTATTAGTACATAAATCCACAAGTCTCTAGGTGAGACTTCCTGGTGGTGCTTCAATGGTCGGGAAGTAATTCCATGGCCTCTGTTAGTGAGAGTCCATGGTGGTGCCCCATCTATATAACTTGGTAAGGATTCAAGGTAAGGATTGCATCCTGACACTCTAAGGAGTCAGTTAGTCTCACTTAGAGCGGATTGACTCCTGTGGTGAGAGTAGCAGGAGGCCTGAAACTCATTAAGGGCTAACCTTGTGTGTGAGGGAATTGATTCATTGTAACACTTGTAACACTTAGCTCGGGGGTGAGCAGGGTAATCCACCACAAGTTCAAGCATCCGCTGAATCCGACCAGATTATATGTATCCGAATGAGTCGAGTCGAGTCTTAGTGTATTGATTGGAAGGTCATAACATGCTTGGATGATGTATGTATATCGGACTGTGAAAGTATATTTGATTGTATGATAAAATCTTTTTGGCTCTAGCTTACTCTTTGCTTGTTTGATTGCTTTGTATGTTGCTCTTTTACCTCTGCGATGATCATCAATTTATTAATGGGAACAGATGTGAGAGGTACTCCTGGTCAACAGAAGAGAGATTATTTCACTGCATAGTGTACTTGGACTAGACTTCATGTTCTTTTTGGCATCGTGGTGTGCCTTGGATTGTAAGGAGTTATGCTTATGTTCCAAGATCGCATTACTATGTTATCCTGTGTAACGTTCTCTTTAATTTAATTAGGGTTATTGATTAAATGGAACGTTACGATGTACTATTAAAATTTGTGAAATAATAAAACAGTCTACATTTATTATCGTTATCCTACTAAACCTAATATATTTTGTTTCTATCACTTAAATCTTTTTACATCTTGGGAGATGGCATGGCAGAATATCTAGTGTCTGCAATAAATAAAAAATTAAATAATTATTCATTCTATATGTAAGTCGATGAAAGTCAAACAAGAGGTGTCTTTTACATTCATAAATTTTCTTTACTCATGGATATAATAGTTATTTGATTTGATGGGTTATAATAGCAGAAGTTCATGAATCAATAAACCATATATACTGAACAATTGAATGTTATTTTTGGCATTACTAGAACGCATATAGGTACCATATAGGTACATGTGAACCATTATTTTTGCACCATTTTAAAGAAATGAATTTGTTTACTAATTCAATAACTGATAATGATTACTCACTAATTTGAGTCCATCTTTATCATTTTTATAATGATGACATAGATATCTTTCATCTCTATTTTGTTGTTAGGATTGGATTGAAATGTAACGATTAAATAAAATAATAATCCAAATTATATGAATATCAAAAGTAATAATTAATGGTACCAAAATCATATACGAACAGAAAATTTGGAATTATATTTTAAAAATTGAATTATCTTTACTGATAAAATTTGGAATTATATTTTAAAAATTGAATTATCTTTACTGATAAAGATTTTCCTGCGGCTCTTCCTTGTCATTGTAAAAGTAATTTACTTTTGCAATAAATTTTAAAAAAAATTAATGTCATTAAAAAAATTAAATTTTTAAAATTAAAAATTAAATTATCGTTAATCATAAAGATTTCCCCTTTCCTTAAATTGTCATCTGTGTCAGTTATACACACTGTAATATAGTTGCAATTAATAATGTATGATATAAAGACAAGTGAATTGAATATTCAAAATTAAATTTTACAATTAAATTATCTTCAACGGTCAGAATTTTCCGAAATTTCCGTTATCTTATTCTTAAATACTTATATTACCGTATTCACAAGGATCTAGGTTAAAGATAATCTGACTAATTAATATTTAGAATTAGATTTTTAAAATTCAATTATCTTTACCGGTAAATATCTCTCTTAACCTTTTTATTAAACGCTTATATTACCTTATTTACTGATCCATTCTAAATATACAAATAATAATTAATGGCATTAAGATTATATCAGCTGAATATCTAATATTTGAAATTAGATTTTCAATCTTCAATTATCTTTAACGTACAATAAATATTTCCTCTTTCCTTAATTTAATTATGATCTATATAAATAGTCCATGTGACATTAGATTTACAAACAACACAATTCCAACATTTGTTTGTCATTCTTTATAATCTTCTTCATCACATCTTCTATTTGGTTTTGAAGATCTCTGAGGGTTTAATATGAATACACTAGTGGTGAGAAGAGGCTCAAGGAGATCTATAATAGTGCATCACTCTAACCATCTCATTCGACGAAACTATTTGCATCTCCAAAGATATCATAAAAGAGATGGAAGGAGAAGGCACCACATCAATTTTCATTCTCATGTAACAACAAATCAATCAAGAAGATCTTCAATGCTTATACAAAATAATCTTCATCCTCCTGCCTTGCGTGTAATATGTCAATCTTTTTACTTTTGGTGATTTCTAGTCCTTACAAGCCTACTTTCTTTCTCACCTGTTATTCCCTTTTCTTATGAAGGAATTTCCTCCATTGTGTGGCCCTCACAGTGATATGCTTGTGGACACGGAAGACACGTCATATGAGGCATTCTCTTTACCTGTGCAAGAAGTTTCTTCATTGGTTGATCCTCATAGTGATATGCGATTGGACATTGATGACATGTCATATGAGGCAAGTATTTGTATGTTATAATTTGGTGTATTTTCCAAAGAATACTAAAACCTTAGTGATTGGAAAACTTTAAATTGCTAATGGTTCAAAATTGGACAACAGGAACTTCTTGAGTGAATGGATTGGGAATGACCACTTGGAAAGGGGTTTGCCCGAAAAAAGTATTGCAAGACAATTGCAGACAAAAACTTATCTATTACCTAATGACTTGGAGGGGTCAACTTTTGAGGAACAACAAATTGATATTTGCATAATATGTCAGGTATCAAATATAGCAACATGTATATTTTATAAAGTACTAGTTTATTAGTCTTTTTTATATACTAGATTGGGGTTATTCATTTAAGTTTGATGTATTAGAAATATGTTTTACTCTTTCTCCTTTAATTGAAATGTCTATGCATGATTTCACAGGATGAATATAAAAACAAAGAGGATATTGGAACTCTTCAATGTGGACATGAATATCATGCATACTGTATAAGGAGATGGTTACATGAGAAAAATGTTTGTCCTATATGCAAATCAAAAGCATTGACTATTGGATAGAAGGGAAAGCTAAAATCACACAATTCATTATTTGAATGAATTCATATTGCTTGTGTATGAAGCAGTGCATTCTGCTAACGTACATTGTTGCAAACATTGTTGTAATAGTTAAAAACTAAGTTGTAGTTACATTCCCCAATGGGGCAATAGAACATTTATCATGCTATATTGTTTAAATGTTAATTACATTCTTGATATTTTCTTTTCTTATTTTTTTTCGTTGAATTTCTATTCTAAGTACATGATAAAAAGGATCGTTTATATTGTTGACAATTTTTTATAGTCTTAGTTTGATGTGATAACAATTATGATCAAATAAGTTTATATGAAAAAAAATGGATATTATTAACATTTTCATCAATTTCTTCCTTAATTCTTGATGTACATTTCTTAAATAATTGGAATTAGAATTATACAGTATTTTTTAAAATGCAAAATTTTAGCTTTTGATTTGGATTGCATAAAGACGACTTTCTCTTTTGTGTCCATATTTTGTAATTTCAATTTTACCCTTCATAATATAATTATTTGTTAAATTTTTAAAAATTAACCATTATTTTTACATGTTTTCTGTAAAACCGTGTATCTTCTCTCCTTTTTTCTCTTTATCTGTCAACCGTTATTTTCTTATCTTTTCTCCATTCTTTCACTTTGTTTTTAGTAAATATAAATTTATTTTGTATATTACCATAATAACATTACAATAACATCACCTACTAATATAATATTATGCATATACGTACAAACAAGCATGATAGGGTCTGTGTTTACGCTAGTTTTTAACTATATATAAAGAGGATTACCTCTTTTGTGTCCACAATTATTTTTTTCTTATTTTATCCTTTACAATAAATCATTTATTCATTTAAAAAAAACAGTTATTTTGACATGATTTCTACAAAATTTTCTTAACAATTATTTTCTTTTCTTTCTTTTTTTTTCTCCGTTCATCGACACTTATTTTCTCTACTTTCTCCATTCATTCCACTTTGTTCTTAATAAATATAAATTTACTTTCTATATTAACTTAATGACATTATAATATTCCTTCTTTTGTGTATACATACTACAAGAAAATCCTCAACTAGAAACCAATTTTAGAAAGAAAAAATTAGAGTTGTCAAAATGGATTGGAACTTGCGAGCCAACTCGGTTCACCACGGGTTCGGCCTGGGTTGTCTTGAAATTTTTTTACAAATTTTAATACTGATAGATTTTTGACCCGGCTCACTCGGGTTGAACTCGTGGTGAGCCAGGTTGGCTCACCAACCCACAAATCAAGGGTCACACAAGTGTTTTTTGTTAGGTTAGGCTTTACATTTGGGTCATGTTAGGTTGTTTTTTTTTAGCCAACACATAGATAATTTGTATTTTTGTGATTTTGGTTTGTATTTGGATTATATTAAAGTTTATTTAGATTTTAATTAGAATTATAATTTAGTTTTGACTGAAAAAAATTAAAAATTTTTATTTTTTTAATTAAGTGAACCCGTTTAATCCACCAACCCGTGGTGTGCCGGATCGGGTTTGAATTTTTTTTGCCTCGCTAATAAGTGAATCGGGTTGGGTTGGCTCACTAAATGATCAACCCGTGGTGGGTTGAGCCGGGTTGGGCTGGGTTACTCATTTTGACAGCTCTAGCAAAAATAGTTAGTTACTATAATGAGCAATTTACAAAATTAAAAATTATTAATTACTAAAGTAGTCATTATTATAAATAAAAAATTATAATTGGTCATTAAATTGGTCACTAATTAATTAGAGACCAATTTAGAAGCTAAGTCATATTGGTAGCCAAAACCATGGTAGCTAATTTTAAAGACCAATTCAGTGACCAATTATAATTTTTTATTCATAATAGTGACTATTTTAGTAACCAATAATTTTTAGTTTTGTAAATTAATATCTAAATTGGTTGCTATAGATATTAATAATTATAGGTCACTAAAATTAGTCATTATTTAGAAATTTTTGTTTTGTGACAATTACTTATTCTTAATTTACCCTTTACAATGTATAAAGACTAACAATTAGTTTTACATGTTTCCTATCAACTATATTAATAGTATTTTTTTATTCATCAACAGTTTTTTTTTTTTTCTTTTTCTCCATTCATTCCCATTTGGTCTTAATAAATATAAATTTACTTTGTATGTTAATTTAATGATCACATACTAATATAATATGATACATATTTAAAAAATGCATATGCATAGTTGGTTTGCGCATGTATTTACACTAGTCTATGACTATATATCAAGTGGATTTCCACTTTTACGTTCACAATTCATAATTTTAATTTTACCCTTTACAATATATTTATTTATTTATTTTCTAAATACTAACTGTTATTTTTTCATGTTATCTGTAAAACTGTTTATCTTCTCTCCTTTTTTTTTTCTATTCATCAACAGTTATTTTCTTATCTTTTCTCCATTCATTTCACTTTGTTTTTAATAAATATAACATTATTTTGTATATTAACTTAATAACATCAATATCATCACCTACTAATATAATATCATGCATATTTAAAAAATGCATATACAGTAATGCGATAGTACTTGCGTTTACGCTAATATATATATATATATATATATATATATATATATATATATATATATATATATAAATAAATATGATTTCTCTTTTTGGCATTCACGTTTGTTTTTCCATTCATTTTACCCTTTAAACAAAATTATTTTATAATTTTTTAAATAACTTATTATTATTTTTCAATATTATTTTACCAATTTACCCTTTAAGTGATTATTTTTTTTTTAAAAGTTAACAGTTTTCTTTTTTCAATTTAACAATATTTTTAAAATTACTATTTTTTAATTAAACAATTATCTAATAAATAAATAAAAGTTATTTATTATAAAAGTATAAAAGTATTTATATCTAATTTTATAAATATAACAATAACAATAATAATAATTTTATTATTTTTTAATATCTGAAAAAAGTGAACACATATACATAACGTAAATGTTTTCACTATTATATGATAATGATTTTCAAAAAATAACTTCTATATATGGTTGAAATAGAAGCAAAAGTACAAATAATTTTATGTTATATATTGTTATCCGTGCGTAATCTCTTTTATATAAAAAAAAATAGTGAATTTATCTTGTGTATATATAGATATGTTTTATCTATATTATTCTGTTGGTTTGTTAGGATTAGATTCATGTGTAATAATAATCAAATAAAATAATAAATCTAATTCGATCAAAGGTATTGTTTTCGTTAGATATAATGGAACGAGGATTTCTTTGATAACTAATCATTCCATACAATTATTGTATTGCCTTATAAACTACTACGATACACCGATATTTCAACTTTGGTCACGTATCTGTATTACACGTATCGTATCCGATATTTTTAGATACTTAATGAAATATATAATTTATAAAGTCGTAGTACATTGTAACGTCCCATTTAATTATTAATCTAATTAAAGGAAGTGTAACACAGAATAATATAGTAACGCAATCTTAGAGTATAAACACTACTCCTTACAATATTCCAAGAGAAACCAGAATATAAATTTAGGCACACCACGATGCCAGAATCGAAATAATGTAAGAGTGTCGACAAAATACAAAATAAAGTACTAATGCAGGACAATACATGGGCCATAACCCTAAAAGAAAACTAGAGTCCATCCCAGAGATGCTAAGCAGCGAAATCACTGTTTCCCTATTGACCACGGGGAGTCCTCGCATCTGCTCACATCAACAATTTGATATCATCGCAAAGGAGAAAAACCACACCCATAACAATCAAACAAGCAATAGGGTAAGCTAGAGCAGAAAACGATTTATCATACAGTCACATACAAAGTTATAAATCCAAAATGCATAAGTCAATCAAGCATGCTATGACTTGCAAACAATACACTAAGACTCAGACACGACTCATCCGGATACATATAATTAGTCAAATTCAGCGGATGCTTGCACTTGTGGTGGACTTCCCTGCTCTACCGAGCTAAATGTTACAGTGTTTCATCCCTCACACACAAGGTTAGCCCTTAATAAGTTTCAGGCCTTCTGCTACTCTCATCACTAGAGTCAATACGCTTTATGTGAGACTAACTAACTCTTTAGAGTGTCAGGATGCAACCTTACCTTGAATCCTTACTAAATTATATAGATGGGGCACCACTATGAACTCCCACTAACAGGGATCATGGAATTATGTCCCGACCAACTGAGGCACCACCATGAGGTCTCACCTAGAGAGACTCATGGAATTACGTCCTAACCAATGAGGCACCACCCCGAAACTATCATGGAATTACGTCCTAACCACATACAAATCATGTTTCACCAACCAAGTAGGTATTTATCATGCATACCAATCCCATGCCAAACTTTATAACCAACCTTCATTCATATTCCATATCAAATCTATACCAAACTCATCATATTCAATCCATGAACCAATTCCATACATGCACATTATTCATTTCATGCCTTTAACATATTAATTCATCCAAACATGTGGCAAACATACAAAGACAAAGGAGAAACAAAACCTGGTGCATTCTCGTCCAACTTCTCGCTCAGGTAGAAAGTTCTCGCTCAGGCGAGCTCCCTTCGCCTAGGCGAGAGCTCGAAGAGGGAACAATTGTGTTGTCACGTTCTCTCGCTTAGGCAAGACCCCCTCGCCTAAGCGAGATGACTTCTCCCTCAAGACTAGAGCTCGTCGCTTGAGCGACAACTCGCGCAATACCAAGGAGGGTTTCCTAATACTCTCGCTTAGGCGAGCACCACTCGCTTGGGCGAGATTATCAGATTCACTCCACTATTCGCGCAAGCCAACATACAGTTTCGTCCAGAACAATTTCACAATACATATCCAGCTTATTCCAAGCATCATTCAGTCATCACAAGCATGAAATAAAGTTGGAAGACCAATAATATATAAAGAAACACGAAGGCAGTAAGAGTCCTAGCTTCCCTTACCTGGAAAGAGCTATGAAACTACTTCGACACCTAAGCCCACAACCACAACAGCTCCAAGAGCAGATTGAAGAGCTGGAAACAGTGGCACAGAAGGAAGATTGGATTTATTACAGTGAGCCCCAACATAAACCATGAAAACAACTTAGAAAGGGGGTTATGGTTCAAGAACTAACTTACGTGAAGGGAGAACGAAGTTGATCTAGCTTGAATGGGACGGAGGGACAAACCCTAGCAGAGGTTCTGTTTTAGGAAAAGAAAGAGAAGTGAGTGTTGTTTTTGCAAAGTGAAGACAGATTGTGAGGGTTTGGCTGTCTTAGGGGCTTTAGACACCCCATGGGTCAGCCTTTAGGCCCATTAGATTGGGGCAACCCTTAAACATTAGGGTATAGAATATAAGTGGGCCTTACATACACTATAAGTAAATCTTTGAATAGTGATCAATTTTAAAAAATAATTAGTCACTATATAGTGATCAAATTGACAACTAAAATAGTTCCAAAAAATTATAATTTGTCTTTAAATTGATAATTAAAATATCTTCAATTATGAATTATTTTCTAAATTGGTCATTAAAATTAGTTGTTAGGTTTTGGCTAACAACATAATTAGTCTCTAAATTGGTCTCTAACATATTTTTGGTTACTAAAATTGGTCATTATTTAAGAGTTTTCTTTAAATAGTACTTCTATGATGACAATAATTTATATTTTTATATTGACAATTTTAGTACATATAGTTTTAATTTTGATTCACACAAAAACAATCATATATTTATTATATTTTTAAGAATTATTGTATATTTTTCAATATTTATACATAACGTATCTATCACGTATCATATCCTATTATTTTAAAAATAAATGTATCGACGTATCAGATACGTGTCATGTCCGATACACGTATCGTATACGTGCATCATAACTTATAAGTATGATAAAATTATTAGTATTTAATCAATTTTATGTAAACAGTCTGAATTTATCATTAGTACATGCACTACAAGTTTGAATTTATCATTTGTACATGCACTATAAGAAGAATATGAAATATTCACCGAAATTTCAATCATTAAATGATCAAAATCGCTCAATGATGAAAATCGTGATCAATTTACCAACTAACCCATATTAGTTACTATTTCTTTGATCACTAATGTACGGTGAATGAATTGGTAATTAAACTCAGTAAACGCTCTAATCACCAAAATCAATGACCGCTTTGGGGATCGAAATCTAATGACTGAAATTAATATTGATTTAGTGATCATTGATTAAAATTTGAGATCAATTTAATCACCAATTTTCCCATAATTTAATGATCACTTTTTCGGTCACAAAGAATATTACTTTTCAATTTTAATTGCTTTTGGAAAAATAATATACTTCATAAATGTATAATTATATATTATGTGGTATAAATGTAATTATAACACTATACCAAAGAATTAAAAAATATGTTTCCTTCCGATAGTTTTATCAAAGTACCAAGGTGTTCAAATATAAAAAAAAATGCAATATTAAAATTTATTAAATAATAAGGGATCCTGATACATCTAGACTAAATGATCCTGACACATCTCGGTTAGGACCACCTTCCGATTGTGCAAAGGCTGATATATCTAAGTCAAGATGGTCTTGACACATCTTGGTCAGGACAACATTCACAGTGCAGCAGCAAGAACCATACTCATCACACCGATCGAGTACATATCGGCCTAATAGTGAGTACATCTCAACCTAAGAGAGAGACATCTCAAACAGATGCAAGTAAAAACTATATTCATTAACATTTATGGAAGAATCCAACTGTTACTCAAGGTAATTAATAAAAAACAAGTATATGAAAGTTCAGGCTATAGGTAAAGTCTATGTAAGTAGAGGCGGAGCTCTTTGGGGGTAGGGAGGGGCCCTGACCCCCAAAATTTTGATTTTTTTAAATTTATATATATATATAATATAAAAGTATATTTAAAATTTATTAAATTTTTTAAATTGTAGCTAACATATATTAGAAATTAATAAAAATTAAATTTTTTTATTGAAACATAACATTTAATGTAAATACATAATAAAATATAAAATTAAATATAATAAAAAATAAAAATATTTAGGTTTTCCCTGTTTTTATTTAAAAATTGAGACTAGGATTATGTTAATTACACCAACAAAGCAAATCATCCATATTAAGAGTTTCAATTTTAATGAAAAGATCATTGATCTGTTTCGAGGAATTTAACGAAATTGATCGTAAAAGACCAAATTACATCAGATTTTCAAAAATTTATTTATTAACATAATTTTTATTTTTCTTTTCATTGTCTTTTTAGTTTTTCACAAATTGTAATAATCTCTCACTCTCATATGTCTTCCTTTTGTTTTTAAAGAAAAACAAGTTAGACATAAACTCATTATATTTCTCATTTATCCTTTTCTTTTCCCGTCTCTTGTCTTACTTGATAATGAAAACATAATTTTTTTTATCTCATGAACTTTTTATATATTTTTTCTATGAATATAGAAAAAAATAATAGTGTATTATATATTAATAATAATGAATATATTTTTCTTTTAATAATTACGTGTCTCAATTTTTTATTACTTTATGATCAATTATTTTTTAGTATTATTTACAAAAAAGGTATATGGATAAAGAATAAAAAAATAAATTAATCATTTAAGAATGATGAAAAAGAAATTATTGACTAAAACAAGATAGATATATTTTCATTACTTAAATTTACTTAAATTGTCGTTATGAGTCATGCATGCTGTAATATATTTTCAAATAATAATTCATGATATCATTGAATATTTAAAATGAAATTTTCAATATTAAATTATCTTTAACCGTAAATTTTTTTCTAAATTTCTTGTAACCTTATCATTAAATACTTAAATTACCATCTATACACGGAATCCATTGTAAAATATATTTATAAATAACAATTAATGGCGTGAAAAATAGATCAATTGAATAATTGATATTTATAATTAGATTTTTAAAATTAAATTATCTTTAACGGTAAGCATTTCCCTTAATCTTCTTATTAAACACTTATATTACCATGCTAATCCATTTTAAAGTATACTTACAAATAATAATTAATGGCATTTAGATCAACTGAATATTTAATATTTAGAATTAGATTTTCAATAATAAATTATCTTTAGTATATAATAAAGATTTCCTCTTTCCTTATGAAATTATTATCTTTTATAAATAGTCCATGTTACATTAGATTTACAAATAATATAATTCATTTAATTATGTTTTAAGTTCGACCGATAGATTTTATTGTTAATTATATGACATGACATCCACCTTACCTTGTCATTAAGAGCGGCTCAAAAATTTGGAAGATCTAAAACAAACTAAAAAAATGAGATCATTTATTTAAAATTTATTTGTTGTGCTTTTTTTTATGCAAAATTATTTATTGAATTGTCATAATTAATTTTATTTAACATTTATTTTTCAATAGATAATCGGACTAATTCATTTAATCTTTCTTGAGACATTGTTGATCTTAAATAAGGTTTTATTATCTTTAGTTATGAGAATATTTGTTTGGCTTAAGCAACTAGTCCTAGAATTGTTAACATTATACTAATCACTAACTAGTTCTATCTCTCTATTATTGTTTTCACCTATATCTATATTGTTATTATCTTTTCATTCAAAGAGCATCCACCTATATTTTCTAATTTATTTTGTTTTATCTATTTTTATAAATTTATTTCATAGCTCCTTTTTGTAATGCAATTAATGTCTCAATTATTCTCTTTTTTTGGATTTTTGAATAGTTTGATTCAAATTTTCTAGTTGACATAAAATGACTTAATTAAAATAATAAAACATAGTTTTGGTTGTCAAGGAAGTAAACTTGAAAGTCTCACTCTTTCACAAAACTACAGAGTTTATTTTAAGATTAATCATTAATAAAAATAATTTTAAAAAATTATTGTTCTTGGACAGTAAGTGGACAAGATATATGAAAAAAAAAACTCTTGAAACCCAAATCGAAAAGTAACGAAAAACAAAACTAGACAAAACAAACGCATTTCTAATTCTAATACAAATAAAAATAACTGCAATATAAATAGAAAGAAAAAACATACTAATCAGAAATGAGGATGAAAATATTGGTACACAAGACAACATGAAATTCAAGATGAGGAGATTCAAGGAATATAATATGCTAAAACCCTAAAAAAATGACTCTTAGAAGAGAAGAAAGTAAGAAGAGACAAGAGAAATTATTGAGAGACACAAAAAGAAAATAGAATACAAATCGATTATAAAAGAATAAAGATATCGCTAATTGTATCGTTTGGTGATCGAAGCCAAACTCTGAGCTCATGAATAGGAACAAGTAATCATTAAGATCGGTAGGTCGGAATTTCAAAGGCAGTCGATTAAAGGCCCAAATTGTCATAAACGCCCAATAAGTGGTGGCCCATTTCACAATCATTTTAAAGGGATCAGTTATGGTTTGCGGAATATCTGAAATATCTCCTAAGGAGGTGGTTCCGGAAAGAAAGGGAAAAAAACCCTTGATTTTAGGTATCCCTGGATTTCATGAATAATGGCGGGATGCTAGGGAGTGGTTACTTCAGATTTTAACAAATTATCGTCGAGACTTCCATCTATATAAAGGGGACAAAGAAAGGAGAAGGGACGGATTTTTCGGAAAAACTGGTTCCCGTGAGCTAGTTCAAGTGGGATTCACTGAAAAATTCATTTCGATAGATTTTTTAAGCATCATCCAAAGATATCCGTTTTTGATCTCATTTTTTAGAAAAGAACACTAATCATCTTTTTTTTCTCGTAAACAAAATTATGATTTATTAAAAAAAAAATTAACTCATTAATTACTTTTTTAATAGGGTTAAATATGTTTTTAATCCCTTAACTTTTCGTAAATTTTAGAATTAGTCTATTTCAAAATTTTGAACCAATTTAGTCCTTCATCTTTCAGAATACGTAGATTTAGTACTTTTAATCAAATTTTGTTATGTTTATTTGATGTTTCATACACATTTCAGTATTGTATTTGAGTTGTTAATATTGTTTGACATACTTTTTACTTTAATGTTAAGTCAAATACTATTATGAAATACGTTTGAAATGTCAAGTAAAGTTAACAAAATTTAAATAAAAGGATTAAATGTATTTTGAAATATGAAGGACTAAATTGGTCTAAACTTTTGAAATGGACTAATTCCAAAATTCATTGAAAGTTAAGGGACCAAAAACATATTTAACCCTTTTTAATACAAATAAAAATTATCAGACAATAATAATTTAATTAAATTTTATTTACAAGCATAAACTTATAATTAATTTAATAGAACCATATTAATAATAAAATATTTTTTTGCGGCCTCTTTTTTTCTTAAACATAATTTTATAATTAATTTAATAGAGATAAATTAATACTAAAAACAATTGAGGCCTTTTTTCTTAAACATAATTTTATAATTAATTTAATACAAAAATATTAGTAGTAAAAAATATTTTTTGAGACCTTATTTTGTTGGAAGCCTAAAGTGAGTGTTTTACTCGCTTTATTCTTGAACCGACCCTACCTGTCATTATGTTTATATGTCACCACACAATACTTTCTTGGAAGAGACTTTAACAGTGATGACCTCCTTCAATGATTTGTTGTATTTATTGAAAATTATTCTTAAAGCAAATTAAAATTATAAAAATTAAAAATTAAAAGATAAAAAAAAATATAAAACATAAAAATGGATAATTAAATAAGAATAAAATTATTACATTATTACATTTTTTTAATTATCTAATTTTACAGTTTGTATCTTTACATTCTATAATTTTGTAATTGTATAATGTCATAATATTATAATTTCAAATATAAAATATAAAATATAAAACTATAAAATTAGATAATTTCATAATAATAAAATTATTAAATATAAAATATAAAATATATGATTTTATAACTTTAATTTCATCATTTTTTAATTATCTAATTTTACAATTCGTATTTTTATATTCTATAATTCAGACATTTTATAATATCATAATATTATAATTTCAAAATTTTAAATTTTTATAATCTTATAATTTTTTAATTTTATTATTTTTATAATTTTAAAATTTTATAATTATATAATTTTGCATTTTAATATTTTACAACGGCTTATTTATAAATATAGAAATATAAACTATAAAATTAAATAATTAAAAAATTTATGAAATTATATTTTATTTTATAGTTAATAATTTTATTATTATATAATTATAATTTTATATAATTTTATATTTTATAATTTAATATATTTTTTATTTTTTATTTTATAATTATAATTTGCTTTAAGAATATATTTTATTAAATATAGTAAATCCTTAACGGAAATCCTCGTTATCAAGTCTATTGTAATTAAGTATTATGTGATGATATTCCAGACACGTTATACAGCTAGGTAAAATCTAACTGCAGGCAGTCAATTGAAAAATTTTAAAACTTTTAGAACTGAATAATAGGGTCGGCTTAAGGGTACAACAAGGAAAGCACTTGCTTTAGGTCTCCCTTAAAATAAGGTCTCAACAAAAATTACTACTGATATTTCTGTATTAAATTAATTTTAAAATTATATTTAAGAAAAAAAGGCCTCAAAAACAATTTTTTAATATTAATATACCTCTATTAAAATAATTATAAAATTATGTTTAAAAAAAATTCCAAAAATTATTTTATTACTAATATAACTCCATTAAATTAATTATAAGTTTATGTTTGAAAATAAAATTTAATTAAATTATTATTGTATGATAATTTTTATTGGTATTAAAAATGATAATTAATGAGTTAAGACTTTTTTTAATAAATTATAATTTTGTTTATGAAAATGAGGATAATTAGCGATATCTTCATTCTCCTATAATCAATCTATATTTTATTTTCTTCTTTTATCTCTCTATCACTTCTCTTGCCTCCTTTTACTTTCTCCTCTTCTAAGAGTAATTGTTTTAGGGTTTTAGCATATTACATTCCTTGAATCTCATGTTATTCGTGTGTACAAATATTTTCATCATCATGTTTGGTTAGTATGTGTTTTTCTTTCTATTTGTGTTGTTATTTTTATTTTCTTCTACCTAATTTTGTTTTTTTGGTACTTTTCGATTCACGAGTTTCAAGAGTTTTTTTTCATATATATATATATATATTGCCCACTTATTATCGAAAAATAATATTTTTTTTGAATTATTTTTATTAATGATTAACTTTAAAATAAACTCTACAAGTGTTTGAAAGAGCTGAGACTTGAGAAGGAGAAAGAAGATTGAGACTTCAAGATATTACAAGTCTACTATCAAATTTACTTCCTTGACAACCAAAACCAAGTTTTATTGTTTTAATTCATTCGTTTTATATACTTATCTTTAGTAATATTTTGTATATTGTAATCTTTTATTTTAGAAATCCAAAAAAAAAGACAAGAATTGAGGCATTAATTGCATCACAAAAAGAAGCTATGAATAAATTTATAAAAATAGATTTTACAGGATGATATAAAAACAAAGAGGAGATTGGAATTCTTTAATGCGGACATGAATACCAAGGAAATTGTATAAGGAGATGGTTACATGAGAAAAATGTTTGTCCCATCTACAAATTAAAAGTATCAACTATTGGATAGAAGCGGAAACTAAAATCACACAATTCATTACTTGAACGAATTCATATTGCTTATGTATGAAGCAATACATTGCATTTCATAAACATTGTTGTAATAGTTAAAAACTCAACTGTAGTTACATTCCCCAATTGGGCAATAGAACATTTATCGTGTTATATTGTTTAAATGTTATTTACATTCTTGATATTTTCATTTGTTATTTTTTTGTTGAATTTTGAAAGTCGGTCTGCAATTGCCATTGAGCTCCTTTGAGAAGGGGTTATTGACGGAGTTAAACGTGGCACCTGCTCAGCTTTATCCGAACAATTGGGCATTCATCCGAGCTTTTCATATTTTGTGTACCCATTTGACATTATGTCGACCACGAATACCATCCTTTACTTTTTTTATGAAGAAATCAACCAAGCAGTTGTGATCCTTTGTAAGCGGGGTTGGGGGTCGAGGACTTCTCTCCTACCGGATATTACGGTTTTAAATAATTTATAAACCTCATTTATTATAATGTTATTTCCCAAAAACACGGGAAATTTAAAACTTTTAATCCACCAACAATAGTCCAAAAATACAAAAATCAAGGAACACCAGCAAGCCAACCTTTGAAGCATCACTAAAGCCTTGTAGATCACGCAAACAATACCAGCAAAGAAACATCATTCTACTGCCACCAGATCGCCTGGTACTGCTCACGAGGCGCCAAGCGCTGTCGCTTCCAGATCGCCTAGCGGGGGACACATGTCGTCAGTCGCCAAGCGCCTCAAACTACCCAGACTTGCAGACAACGCCTGACGGGACCCCCCTCACCATCAGGCGCACACGTTCCAGGAGCCCACTTTTTGGTGGCTATCGCTTGGCGAATCGACTACCATCGCCAAGCATCACCCTTCTCTATTGCTCTCTGAACTGTAGCTACCGCCTTGCGGTTCCAAACCTGCCGCCAGGCGCTGCACCAATAAGGCGATTTTACTGGTTTGGCACACTCTTAACAGATTCCACCACTTTAGTTATGTAATTGCACACCTCCAGGTTACTGAATCCTTTTACATGTGTGTCTATATATATATATATATATATATATATATATATATATATAGATTTTTTTTATT
>Ga0214545_1007958_pt1 | contig 17327 bp, 6 predicted proteins | sample CNSS4metaG_FD_160064 | JGI IMG/M metagenome (GOLD analysis project Ga0214545, IMG submission 160064) | Root nodule microbial communities from cowpea collected in UCLA plant growth center, Los Angeles, California, USA - CNSS4 | ecosystem: Host-associated > Plants > Roots > Nodule | place: USA... | reverse complement strand
TTATATATTTTTTATACTTATATATATATATATATATATATATATATATATATATATATATATATATATATTATTGTCATATGTTTTGAATTATATTATCATATGTGCTTGTTTTGAATAAAGAAAATGATATCAGAAAATGAAAACTTTTTTAGTTATAAAAATAATTTATATATATAAAAAAAATTTGACTCCCCTAAAATTTTTGTCCAAGTTTCGCCACTGGATGAGGCAGCCCTAGGTTGAACTCTTAGAGAAAAATTGAAGTCTGAAGAGAGTGAAGAAGATGAAAACGTGAACCTCACTCATATATTCATCAAAGTTGTGTCTACACTCGGTGGCTACCTCTATATAAAGAAGGAGAAATAGCCTCTCCTATAGAACAAGGAATGTGTGAACCCTAACGGCCAAAAGAAGGCAGTTGTCCTTTAGAAAAGATGGAAACCCTACGAAGAAGAAAACGCTAGCGAATCTAAGGGAAAAAACCCTACCTAGATGTGCCTCTCTCAAGAAAGAACAAACCCTTCGAGAGTTTCTCCTGGTCTGTGCAACTTGAAGGGAATGAAATGCTAATTAAGCTTGGGACGTTGCTAATCACTAAACGTTTATAGGCATGCTTTGTTCCCAGATGTGTAGATCGACAAAAAGGGCCTCTTAGATCACACATACAAGGGGTTTTCTTCCTACACCCGCAATATTTCTTCTGCACCCCAAAGTTTTGTGCTATTCCATTTATGCCCTTCAAAACTTAAATGAAAATTAAAAAGTGAATTAGGTAAAAGTAATTATGAAGTTACGTAGGTGGGCTGCCTGAACAAACATCATAAGTGATGGTATTTTCTTCCTACACCCCCAAATTTGCCTTTCACTTTCACACGAAACTGGAAGTCAACTTCTAGTGTTCAATTCTCCTGGAAGTCATGTTAATCATATTCACACACTTCCGGAAGTGAATATCCAAAATGCAATTGACTGAATGTCGACTTCCGATTTTAATATATTTATGGATATGGTACATTTGCTGACAAAAGTGGAATTATAATAGTTCCGGAAGTCCACTTCTAGTTAAGTAAGACTTGTAAACAGTGGCGGAAGAACGTTGTGACAGAGGGGAGCCACGGCTCCCTCAACCATTTTTTTTATTTTATTTTTTATTTATTTAAAAAATAATATTTATATATTATTATTTTATTTATATTAATTAATTTTTATTTTATTTTATTTTCTATATATTTAAAAAATTATATTTATATATTATTACTTTATTTATATATTATTGTTTTATTTATATATTATTATCTTATTTATATTAATTTAGTTTGATTTTTTTTTTAAATTTAAAAACTGTTTTTTTTTCTATTATAATTTCTTATACTTCTTTATTTAGTTTTTCTCTTCCGTGCCTCTATCTCTTTCTCTCGTTTTATTTTCATCTCAATTTTTACCGTCAATTCCTTATTATTTTCAAAATCAAATTGCACTACGACAAAATTGAAGAGTTAATGAACATTTTGGACCGAACAATTTCTTCTTTTGAGTAAGTTCATTTTTTCCCTTTTTTTTTGAAGCAATTTGTTTCCCTTTTGGTATGTGACTTTTCTATGCTCTAGGCATATCTCTATCGGTTAGAGATCATAAAATCATGCTTTAATTGTTGATCAAACTCTTCTTTGTGTAGATAGAGCTATTTTAGGCTTTGAAGTTGTGTAAGAAAATAACAAGATTAGGAATTTACTTTAAGGTAAGAGAAGCTAATCATTTAGAAGTTTTTAGTTTTCTTAAAATATTGAGTCTTGCTTTTAAGATTTAATTTGGGGTATTTATGATTTTATTTTTTTGTAAATAGGTGAGAGGTGACAAATTTATATTAGAAAAATTATGATAAAGAGTAAAATAATTGATTCTTTTTTCAAGAGGAAAGCTTGTGATGAAGATGAAAAAAATGCATCTACGTGATCTAAAATTGAGAAACTTCATGAGAATACAAATATTGAAGAAAACAAAAAACAACTCTCTAAGGTTTCTAAAATTACATATAATGAATTTGAAAATACTTTAGAATGTGATTCGTAAAAGCGTCTTCAAATTTGGCAATACCTATCAAATCAAATTGATGAGGTACGAAGGGCTTATCTAAAATGGTGTCCATATCAAACGCATCTAGAAAATTATCCGTTGTTTGGTAAAGATAATCATCCAAGAAGATTTCAGTACACATGGTTTAGCTTATTTTCTTCATGGTTAGAGTATTCGCCATTAAAAGATGTTGCATATTGCTTACTGTGCTATCTTTTTAGTAAAAAACCAAGCGGACGACCTAGTTCATATTTTCATTATTACAGGTAATTGAGTTTATTTTCATTGAATTCTAATTAGATATTTGAATAAAAAAATGATGTAAAGAAATAATTTTTTTTTAATTAAAAATAATAATTTATATATAACAAATATAATTTGGTCCCCCTAAAATTTTTATAATTTCTAAGGTTTATTGTATATTTGTGCTTTATTATATTTTTATTTTGTTATATGCTTTATTCTATTATTATTTACTTATGCTTTATTTTATTTTGATTTATTTATGCTTTTTCTTTTACTTATTTATTCTTTATTTTATTTTATTTATTTATGCTTAATATTTATTTATTTATTTATTTATTTATGCTTTATTTTATTTTTATTTATTTATGCTTTATTTTATTTTTATTTATTTATGCTTTAATTTATTTTTATTCATTTATTCTTTATTTTATTTTTATTTGTTTATGCTTTATTTTGATTTAATTTATTTACGTTTTATTTCTTTTTTATTTACTTACGCTTTATTCTATTTTTATTTATTTATATTTTATATTTAATTTATTGTTGCATGAATATTATTATTTTCTTTTTATATTTTTTATTGTTTTATTATTTTTATATTTTATAATAAAAAAATTCAAAAACATATTCAAATTAAAATTATTTAAAATTTTAAATTACAAAATAAAAACAATAAAAAATAATATAAAAACTTAAATATAAAATATACATTTAATATTTAAGAAATTTAATAAAAATAATAAAATTTCAAATAATGAATACAAAATTTAAACTCAAAGAATCGGAAGTCGACTTCCTGAAACACCCTTAACTAAAAGTTGACTCCCGGAAGTAACATCTCTGATATTTCACTTTTGAAAACTATAATAAGCTTACGAAAGTCAATTTTCAGAATTTCACTTAATCGGAAGTCGACTTCCGGAAATCAGATTTCGAATTTCACCCACTTCCAAAAATCTCTTCACATCCAGGACCCATGATAAAGTTACGGAAGTCCGCTTCTGGTGATGGTTTTTCAAAACCATTTTTTACTTACGGAAGTTGACTTCTGGTGATGGTTTTTCAACATCATTTTTCACTTACGGAAGTCGACTTCGTTACTTGTTTCTATCTTACGGAAGTGGACTTCCGATGGTCATTTTCAATTTTAACAATTTTTCACTTACGGAAGTCGACTTCTGATACGTGTTTCTATCCTACGGAAGTGGACTTGTAGTGATCATTTTTAATTTTGTTTTCCTTCACTAGAAGTCGTGTTCCTTGACTGGAAGACGATTGCTTCACCGGAAGTGGACTTTCGGTTGTCATTTTCGAGTTCGCGTTTCAGATCTGTGGCTTTCACTTTTGGTTAATGGTTTTACAAAATCAAAACATCAAAACAGAACACTTCTACTCTACCCTATTCGTAAATCATTAAAAATAATTTACATCAATGATTCAAAGAGGATATTACCTATGTAAATGTCTATGGTGTGAACATGCAAGGAGAGACAAAGCAATACAAGGACCACAATGTGAGCTTCATAGGGGGTGGGAGGAGAGTGTTGCCGTTGTGCTTTTAGGGTTAGGGTGAGATATGAGTGAGTTAGTTTTCATTAAATAAGAGAGACAATGTGAGTTTAATTTTTTTTTTTAATTTATTGCTGGTCAAATGGTCAAGGGATATTTTTGGAAATTGAAAATTATTTGGGGGTGCAGAAGAAATATTGCGGGTGCAGGAAGAAACCCCCGGCATACAATTGGGTTGCATCATGTTGGTTGACTTTAACCACGTAGGAGGAGGCTGAAACAAAAGGGTTTTCTTCCTTCACTCCCAATATTTCTTCTGCACCTCCAAATCTAGAAATACAAAAGCTAAGCATACGATATTTACTAATCCTAGAAAAGAATGTATGCAACTCTTCCATTTTCCTCTCCCATGCTAAATATGCTAATGCACTTATAGTGTGGGTAGAGTGATAACTTTCACCAAGTGGATTCTTGGGTGATTGAGTGTTGTTGTTGTTACTTGGAGAAGTTGTTCATTCCTTGTGTGATTCAAGGAAGGTGGCTTTCATCTCTTGTGTCCTCTAGAGAATTGTTCTCTAAATCTTAAACTCTTTCTTTTTGTGATTGCAATTTCAGTTTACTTTTACTGTTGAGTTAATCCCTTTGTAGAGAAATTAACAACTGGACATAGGGTCTTTTGATCCGAACCAATATAAAAATACCTGTGCAATTTTCTCCTACCCTACTCTCTTTTATTATTTGTTGATTAAATTAAAAGAACTAATCATTTGTTGAGTCAGGTTTTTAAAAGGAGAACTTTTTAAAAGCACAATTTTATTAACAAACCAATTCATCCCTTCTTGATTTTGTCCAAACAAAAATATTTCAGTGCGCGATTCTAACATTCAATACTACATGTGGCAAATGGCAAAGAAGAATATGAAAAAGAATTCTTCAACACTTACGATTAATATATGTAATAAATTTAAGTATATTCAAAGTCAATTCCAACTCATCATTAAAACCCTAAACTTATTCGAAATCATTCATGAATCTAATAAGCTAGAAATCTATTATAATTTATAAATTAATCGAGATCAACCATAAATTAATCCAACGTAATAACAAAGTATAATAATATATGTTAATGAAGTGAGAAAAATAATATAATATATCATCTATTCTAAAGTGTTATAAAATTTAATAAAATATGACTCATACGTATAAATCTACAAATAAATGACAGCTTAGAGAATAACAGCAGTGCATTAGCCTTCAAATAGACTAAGATTCCTGTATGAATAGTAGTGTATGATGATGTATAGGCTACAATTTCACACTTAACCATAGTCCTTTTGGGATAATTTTCAATATTTTTTTCGTTTTAGTTTCTCTCCACCAAATTAAACAACCTTGACAAAAAAAAAATCCAGAAATCAAACCATAAATAGAACAAAAAACAGCCAGAATAAGAAATAATGAACAATTACACATATATCATGGACTTTACACTTGTCAAGAATGTGAATTTAAATAAAAAAGAAAATTACAAGTCATCTAGCCTAATGTGTTTTATAATTCTATAAAATGTTTTCCTACTATTTCTGACCGAGTTCATTGATTCTTAATCTAATGGTTGAGCATCGTCAAAGTATTGGAAAAAACACAGTAACTTCAAGTAGTACATAAAATAAACAAACATTCTTTAGTTATGAATTAGATAGATCATTACCTAGTTGCAACCATTTTGAAAACCATTTAGAATAGTGTCTCGAACAATGGTTGTCATCGATTGCATAACATAATATCCACACTCATATGGGTTAATCTATTTAACTCACTAACACAGAAAAGACTTTTTACGTCTAATATTTTACGCTATTTATATCCAATGTATGTCAAAAGTAATTGTGCGAGACATAAATTTACATTTGATAAAATACTATATGTAAATTTGCATCTGGTGCATTGATAACGCTATCGTTGATGCGATCAAATTAATACTACCAAACTATATTAACTTCAACATTGCTGAGATAATAGTTAACAAAATTTAAAGGGTAAAGTCAACACTAAGTCGTCTCCCAACAAACACATAATTGATTCTTGACAAATTAGTTCTTATAAAAGCTATATAAAATGGGTTAGTCAAATAAAATAAGAAAAGTAATAGAAGATAAAGATAGAAAGATATAAAAATAATGAGAAAGAAAATATATTCATTCCACTACTTTTTCAAAATAGATTCATCATCAGTTATCTAAAGATTATTGCTCAATTAATTATTGTTGTAGATCGCAAATTATTCAATGTAAAGTCTCAATTAATTTTTTGACGTTCTCACTTTTAACCAAAGTGTAATCTCATTAAAAGTGAGAACTTTTAGAGTATTCATAAGAAATTCAATCAAAGTATAGTCTCAATCAAATTTTACTATTTCTAATCATTTTTATTCTTTTATCTCCTCACCAAATAAAAAGCTTAATTAATTGAATTAAAGTCTTGACTAATTTGAGTTACAAAACCTTTAACCAAATTAAAGTCTCAGTTATAGGTAAAAACTCATGTAATATGATGAGTGCATATTTTTGCCCTCATTTAATGTTTAATTCTTGGTATTTAATTGAATTTGTGCGCTTAAAAAGTGATTTAATTGACAGTTCTGATAATTAGGCTATTTGAGCTTGTGTGATAAAAATGTCTTAAAAAAGTGATTTTTAGTTGCATAAATATTTTTGGATATTTTAACGTTTGTTGATGCAGTTGAAGTTAAGATTAGGCTCATTTAAAATGGAAAAATAAATTGATTGAAGTTACAAACCACATTTAAATAAGGCTGAAATTAGCAAGTTTTGGAAAAATCACTTTTGCACCCTTTAAATTACATATACACTCTCCTCTTTTCAAATGGGTTACAGAAAACTTACTTATGCACCCCTAGTTTCTACTAAGTTACACCCCTCTTGTCACTTAAACTCAATTCACTTAGATGTTGCCATGTAGCAATCCTCAAGTTTCAAATCTGTCTAACCATCTGTTGCCATGTTTCACTATCCTATCAAACAAAACCATATTAATAGAAGGTTGCCACGTCATCTTCAACCCTAGCTTCTTCTCCTAGAAACCCTAGCAACCTCCATAAGGCCCACCGTCGGCAACAACTACACAAGTCACGGCCACCACAGCAGCGTTCAGCCACCACAGCAGCATTCAGCCACCACAGTTTCGTCATCATCTCCACGCATAAACCATTGCAGCTGCATTCCACCTGCAACATCTCGTCAAAGCAAAACACGACCACTGTGCACCATTCACGAACTACATGAAACAGCGGCGTCACCACGAAACCACCATTGTAGTGCGCCTGAAACTGTGTCGCGCAGGAACCATTCACGTTGTTGCCAATCATAGCCACGCAGAACCACCACCTCGTGACACACCTGCAGAAAACACGAGCAACACCGTTCCGGCCACTAACTACACTGCATCACCATGTGTCACGCACCAACAGGCCATTATCACCATGAATCCTTGCACCTCGTCAGCGCTGGAGAAGACGATCACCGTTCACGCCACCACCATCCTCCATGCCGGCCAGCCTTTTTTCTCCTCACGCTGCCACCACACAACTGCACTGGAAACTAGCAGCCATACCTCCGCGTAGCCAAAGGAGGAAGAAACCATGGAGGCAGAAACCCTAGTTTGGAGAGAGAGTACTATGACATGTGGCAACTTATCAATGGACAGTCAAAGAGTCAAAATTGGTCAAACAGTCAACTCTGGGCAAAGACTGGTCAAATAAGAGGGGTTGAATTGAAAATTTTGATATTTTTGGATGTCTCTGCAAATTTGGACTATCAAATTTCAAAAGTACTGATTTGGAAAATTAATACAAATATTAGTTTGTGATAATTTATCAAATATCTTTAAGTAATTAATTTATTTAATTATATTAGATATTGATATTATCAACCAACTATATTTGTCAAATAGTCTATATCTCTCCAAATATTTTTTAATATTTATCTTTATCTTTATTTTAAAAGATATTTGATAGGTTTTAGCTACCGAAAAGCCCAATCCAAGTCCTATATAAAGTGACCAAGGGAGAAGCAGAAAAGGAACAAGCTCGGGACTTCGAAGTTTTGAAACCCTTAGGGGGCCTAATTTCGTCTCCTTTTTCTCTCTCCATTCTTCTATTATTTTTATTTTATTTTGCATTCCATGGAAGGCTAAGCTTCAACGGTTAGTTCCACTGTAATTTCTTAATTGGATTATGAGGTTTGAATAAATTTGTTTGTTCTTTTGATTCTTATTGAGATTTATTTTCATCTATGTCTTTTGGTTTTTAATTTAGTAAAAGTAATGATTTTTACATTGTAGCAAGTTAGCACAGTGTTAAATCTACATAAGATAACAATTGTATGAGTCCAAGGGTTTTTAAATTTTAATTGAGAAGTTACTTTGATTAATTTTAGAAACTTTTATATGATTGCATGAGTTTTTGCTAATAATTGAGAAGTTACTTTGATTCAAGGTGAAAACTTAGATTAGAATTAATCAAGAAGTTACTTTGGTTAATTAACTTTTTACTATATATAAGACGTAAAAGAATGGACATGATTAGGATTAGTACTATTTAATTGAGAAGTTACTTTGGTTAAATTTACTAAGATTAATTTACAAAGTTCTTGCTTTTGATTAAGAAGTTACTTTGGTTGAAAGTAAGGACGCCAAAAAAATAACTGAGAAGCTACATTGATTAATTTGAAGTCTTAAAAAAGAAATCAATAACAATACATCTTTAAGAAACCAATGATGAATCCTATTTTGAAAAAGTAGTGGAATCGACCTATTTTTCTTTACTATTATTTTTATTTTATTTTATCTTTTTATCTTTATCTCTCATATTTTTATTATTTTATTTGATTAACTCTTTTGTATAGTTTTATAAGAACTAATTTGTTAAAAATCAATTCCATGTTCGTTGGGAGACGACTTTGGGTTACTTTACCCTTTCTATTTTGTTGACTACTTTCTTAACAATACTAAAGTTCTTATAGATAAGTAGTATTAATTTGATCGCTTGATGACAACGTTATCATAATCACATAAAAGTTTCTAAATAAAATCAAAGTAAAGTCTCAATTAGATTTAAAAACTCTTCAACTCATATGATTAGCATGCATATAGATTTTAACAGTTCATTAATTAGCTAGCATGTAAAATCATCACTTTTTATTTGATTTAGAAAAAAAATTTAACACATCGTATCACAATGTACCACATCACATAATGATATATATATATATATATATATATATATATATATATGTGTGTGTGTGTGTGTGTGTGTGTGTGTGTGTGTATTAATACACAACTCACCTAGCATTATCACATAATATATTCATTACTTCAACCAAGATAGCAAATCATCACATGTTCCCAAACCACAACATGCAATCATCAACATATTACCATAAGTAATATCAACGGTATGACATTCTCTCAAACCCAACCACTCTACCTTTCCTACACAAGGGCGCCTCTTGAAAAAGTCCCTTCCTGTTCTTTCCATAAACTTAAAACCAACAACTCCACCCGCTCAACAGAGCCTTGGGTAAGAGCACTCTTGCAAAGCTTATATCAAATACTTATGGCTAAAAGAAACCCTTTTTTCCCTCACATATGTACACACATGCATATCATATCATATCACATAATAAATCATAAATCAACTCATCATGTTTGAACATCCAGTATACTACAACACCTATCACAATTTATCACAACAAAAGAAAAATAACTATCGTGAGTGGAATATATCTCCAACTACATACCTCTAAATAGAGATCACATCGGCCAAAATGTAGAAATACATGTTATCAGTCAACTGTCAAAATTTTAGCTCAATCCAACGGTTAACAAACCAAGAAACTCAATTTTTCCAAAACTACGCAAACTAGAAAAAAATCAGTGGCGCCCAGTGCCTTAAACTAAGGTTCTATTATGAATTTCATCATGATCCAACATACACATTCTTTACTTACCACTTTGGCACATACAAACACAAATTTTCACCTTCTAACTTCATGTTCATAGCATAAAATTTCATTCTTACAACACGAAACAACTACAACATACACACACCTAGGAGCAATACCGCAATCTTCTTTGCACATGAACATGGACTATAATGAAATCACTTACTTCTTCACAAGCAAAATAGTCCATCAGTTTGCCATACACCAACCTTGGCTATCGAACAAAATATAAACCCACCACCAAGAATGTTGCATAACCACAATTAAAATATTATTCATACAAATTACACCAACCATGAACGTCTCACACCACTAACATGCACAACAAATATAAGATTTTTGCTCACCCTCCAAGTAGGATTTAACACGACAAATATGAACATCATAAGGATTAGAAATTCCGCCCAACCCAATTTTCTATGAACACCAAAAATTTCCACCAAACCATAACATGCCCAAATTTTCCCCTTTGCATCAATACTCCTTAGAATTCGCCCTTTGACACCACACCAAGGGATAACAGTTGATTGTTGGCGATGACTTGGTGAAAGGAATCTATGAGAGAAAGTTCTCAAACCGGGTTCCGACCGAATAGAGCGCGGAGCCAACGAGTCTTTAAGTGGACGAATAGCGTAACGAGTCTAAGGGCGGGATCAAGCTTGAAAGGAATGGACGGGCGTAGGCTTAATAGTGAAACTGTTAGACTTCTTGCGTTGCAAAGAGAGATCGAAGACGAAGATTTTATGAAGCAGTGCGGGCACTGGATGGAATAGACAAATAATAATAAATATAACAACCCACCGGAAGGGCATACCTCAGGAGCACCAATCCCCCCCGGCAAACATCTATCTGCACGAAGCCGACCTATGCTATGGGTAGAAAGAAAAATGAAATATGAAAAAAAAAGATGCACAATTGGCCCAAGCAAACATGTCACCCACATTAAAACATCTTTCCGCCATACGTTCATCCATAAACCTATTGCCCAAGCATACTCATCTTCGAACAGTAATTAACATTCCAAGGAAAACCATATACACCCGTTGCTCTAACCACAACCAAATCACGCATAAATGAGATGAAGCTCAATTATCCCAATGCCACCCAATGGTGAATCCATAAAACTCAACATATAAACCCGTCATTAACAACAAATTTTCCATCCATAAGATGATAATATATAAAATCTTTGCTTCTCTTACTATTCCATGTCCCAAGAACACAATCATCCATACATGACCACCAAAAAAATAAAAGAATGAAGAAAAGGAGTTAGCTCCCCTTACTTAATCCCACTAAATTTCCAATTAAACAACAATTTAATCCCTTCCTGTGACCAAATACATCTCTAAACCCTAAATAACATATCCAAATTATAAGAAAGTCCATAGAGGCCACTATTGAAGAATTTATATATTCCAATTTTTTATTTTTTTCTAGTATGTAAATAAATTGTGAAAATAGTCTAGGTATTAAAAGCCCAAGTTTCCTTTGGATCCCAATTCCAATATGATCCGCATGTCTCATTAACCGTTACTACTCCTAATATATTACCTATTGTTAAAAAGAGAAAACACACAAAAATACCTAAAAGAAAATCAATATGTATGCATTTTTGCTTTGCCCAAGGTTTGAAATAACTACCTCTAATTTCCAAACAAACACTCCAAACTATATCAACTATCACATTTATCGTGTCATACAACATACACAACATTAGAATAATATTTCACACAAAAAAACATGCCAAAATAAACTATAAATTAGAGGTGTAAAATTGGTTTATAACCCGCAAACCAACCTGGCCGATTACAAGTTCGGGCTGGGTTGGGTTAAAAAAATTGTAAAATTCGGTATGGGGCAAAAATGGACCCGACCCACTAAGAACCCGGCTCACCCGGATTGAACCCATAGTAAGTCAGGTTGGCTCACCAACCCACCCATAAATTTTAAATATTAAATTATATTAAAAAAATTAAACTCTAAATGATCTTCTCTATCTAAACTAGTGTAACTGGTGCATTTTTTGCGTAAAATGAATGATACATAAGTTACAACAAAGACACAAATAATCATCTCCAAATTAATTTTAAAAACCATATTTAAATTTAAACACTCCAAATACATATATCAAGAATTAAACCCATGACCATCAACATATGACACAAATCTAACTTACATATGACAAAAATCTAACTACTAAGCTACTATATCCCTCTATCTAAATCATTATTTATTAATTTAAATAGTACTCTCTTCTCAAATTATCATTTTAAAAATAATTATTTTCCTTAATCTTACATTGAATTATTTTTATAAAAATAAATAAAATACTAATTACACCCTTTGACATTGTATCCAGTGCCATTCCTTAAGGCTCTGTTCGTTTGAAATGAATTACTATTAAAAGTGTTCCTGCAGAGAACAAATAAGATAAGTTAGGCACAAGTGTCACCTTACCATGTAGTCCGTTATCTCTTCAGTTGGCATCTTCCCGGTTGATACATGTCAGCTTGAATCCAGGAGGGGTTACCTGTAGAAGAGTCTCCGAAGCTCAAGTAAGTCAAAGCTCTCAGAGAGTCAAATCAGTGATTAATGAATGTGTACCTTTAATTAATGGGGTCCACGCATATTTATAGAGCATTAATGATGTATGATCATCTCATGGGCCAGGCCTTGACTTGGGCTCTAGCTTGGGCTATGAGTGGGCCTAGGCCCTAACCTAGGCCCTTAAGACCTATTGGACGCGGGGGCTTCTATTTCACTAAGTTTATTGGAGTTGTCGGCCCGGGCTTTAATCTTATCGGGTTTGTTGGAGTAGCCGGCCTAGGCCGGCTACCTTCCTTGACGATATGTATAGGTTAGAACCGATACAAGTTAGGCTGACTCGACCTAGACTGAATGCTTGGCTGCCTTGATACATGCATTGTTTACTTATTTGGTCGAGTCAGGCTAGGTGTGGTACACCAGTCCCCCAGCTTTGTCCGATGGGAGTTGTCGGTCAAGGGTGATATGTGTTGGTTGTGTTGGTATGCTAGCAGAACCGGCTAGGTGTGGTACAAAAAGAGATAAGGAGAGATGAATTTACGAGTAAATGATGTGTTCGTATCTAATGATTTGTGTAGAAAAGAGAGCAATGATTTGCAGGATTAACATATTAATCCATGCCGCTGAAAAGAGAAGATTTGAAGGTAGAAAAAATGAGTTTACGTTATTACCCCAATTTTGGAATTGATGGTAAATGAAATTGTATAAGATTGGATTCGGTTCTAAAAACACTAGAACCGATCCTTCTTCATACGCTTCACTATATATATTAGATAAAATAAAAAACTACATCACATCATACATAGTAACTATTCTTCATATTTTTTTATTTATTACACCTATTAAACTTTTATTTAAAAACTATTCATCAACACCTTTTTTAAATTAATTTACAGTCATCAAATTTTTATTTTATATTATTTTTAATTATAAGGTCAAAATTTGTAATTTGTAATTTTTATTTATTAAAACTTTTTCTTTTATCTATCACATCTATCAAATCATCACAAACTTTCACAAATCTTACCTCCATATCTATTCACTTTCACCTCCAACACTACAAGAGAAATAATTTTTAGCAGGGGTTATTTTTGGCATTCCCGGCGATTTTAACCCCCGCTAAAGGTGTTACCCGCGGTTTAGTTTTCTCCTAGAAAAACCAGCGTCGTTAACGAATTACCGACGATTTTGAGTAACCTTTGGTAAAGAAACACTTATCGGCGATTTTGAAACCCCTGCTATTTACCGGCGGTTCTAAACCCCCACTAATTACCGGCAGGTCTAAAACCCCGCTAATTACCAGCATTTTTAAACCCCCACTAATTACTGATGGTTCTAAACCCCCACTAATTACCGGTGGTTCTGGAACCCCTGTACTTGCTGTCGGTTCTGGAACCCCTACTATTTACCGACGGTTCTAGAACCCCCGCTACTTACCAGCGATTTTGAACCCCTACTACTTATCGGTGATTTTGGAACCCTCTACTTGTTCTGGAACCCCTAGTACTTTTTGGATGTTTTTCAAAACTCTATTAGTTTTCAATTACAATCAATTTCAACGTTTTTAAATCCTTGGTTGGTTTTTTCACCCTTGGAATACAACTCATTATTTACATATGTTTTTGCTTGGTGTTTCAAATCCCTTTTAATTTTATTTATTGCACTTTTTTAATCCACATAATTCCTTAAACATATCAAATAAAAAGCAAAAATTCTAAAATTTTGATATTGATTTATAATTAGATATAACATTTATAAAAACAAGAAACTTTGTCTATTCAAGGTAAACAATAAATATAACATGTGAATATAACATTCATACATTCATTAATGGAATAAAAGAATTTACATCTTCAAGGTAAAATAATGAATTATTACAATACAATCATAAAATTAGACATAACGAAAATCAAATAACATTTTACAAATATAGATCATTTTACATAGATAGACACAATCAAAACGTTTTACAAATAGGGATGTTTTCAATCTAACCAAATGTTACTTGATTTGACATCTATGTGAATAATGTGAGGGATGCAATCAACGAAGATATGATATTCCTCTTGCTCCTCCTGTAACTATTCTATATATGGTTAGCCAATCTAAAACCTTCTTGTCCCTTGATCTACTTGCATCACTTTGGACTTTGTAGTTAGGAGAGAGGATGATGTTAACTATCTTCATATATACAAATGTCAAACCATGAATAAATGGAAATAAGAAATACAAACAAGCACATGTTTCGTTACAGAATAAAACAAAATCAAGATATTGAAAAGTATAAGCATAACATTGTTAATAACATACTTGTTGTTGGGTAACCAGCACAACAAATCCATTAATCAAGTAATGATAGTTATAGAGCTTCAAATATTTCTCCCCTTTAAAGACCTTATTCAACAACGAGTCATGAACTCGAGAAAAGTATGAAGCATATCCCCTATCTTCCTTTGTAACATTCTGATGTTTGAAAGAACCAAAAGTCCATACAATCTCTCAAATATAGCATAACTAGGCAAAAAAGTCAAGATATTAGAAGAAAATAAAAATAAGAATGATTCAAGGTAGCAAGAATTTAGAATTTCAAATAGATATAATGATAAGATTCTCAAACATTTTATCCACGAGTTGTGTAGATACCATGGTAATCATTTTACAAATGTTTATTATCATCATAACATTAATCCATTACTTCAACAAGAAGCCTTAGCTATGATGGCGTATGAATACACTTTGTAAATCTTCAAAACAAATATGGGGTACCTTGGTTTGTGAACTCTAGTTCTTCTTCTCCTAGATGCACCATGTCCATAATTGGTAGCCACTATGATCAACTCGTGATGGTAGTGAGAAGTTGGAGCTTGTCTCAAATTAACAATGTAAAAGAGTTGTTGATGCTTACTATTGAGAGTCCAAAAGCTTGGTGTTCTTCATGAAGAAGTTCAGTGGTATAGGCCTGTTGAAGAGAGGAGTTTTCAAGCAATGTTTTAAAACTATTGTTTTAAAACTATTGGATAAAAAAAACAGGTAAAAAAATTCATACATTCAGACCTTGAGCCCATTTATTAAGCAAATGCTTTAGAGTAGAAGCTGACATTATCAAACATTGGGGTGGATGATCAAATTTCAGCACCTTCTTTACCCATCACCTGTTAAAAAATTACATAAAATTCAAGTGTAAGTGAAAGGCGTCTTAAAACCATTTCTCCAAAGATTGATGAAAAAATTTCCTTGATTGTGATCACCCATAATAGGTTGCATTAGCTTCCCAATATATTTATTTGAAGAGTCCCCAACTAGAGAATGCATATAGGGAGTTAAAGCCTGAAAACATAGCATGACTCTGAGGTTATAAAAAAAGCTTCAAAAAATGACACAAGAGATCCATATAGTTCTTAAGATCGTATGGATTATCAAACTTACTAATGATAAATCGACTTAAGAACATTTTAAATAATAATACTGATGATGATTACATTCCTAATTAGAATTATACTAGTAGATAAATTTAACATGTGAATAGGATGATTGGAATATCCATTGTGCTCCTCCTTACTATATTGGACACTATGTAAGAATGATTATATCCATGAAATACATCAATTATCTAATCTAACTCAGGAGACAACATATACCTTCCTGGTTCACAAAAACCTCACTAACATGTGATGATCGACAAGGTGTTTCATTTCCTACGTTTTCTTTTCACATTTAACACACTATCCCAAAAGAGGGAAGAAAAGCAACCAAAGAGTCAAAAGGGACACCCCTTGCATATCTAATGGTTAATACTAGCAGTAATCTTCATCAAGTACCATGTTACAATTTTCTTATAATGCAACATGCACATAATAAAATTTCTCTCTTTGATTGTACAATATATCTTTATCTTATACACCAGTTTTATACATCACTTTAAAATAACAAATAAAAATGGGAGAAGCATAAACAACCATAATCATATGAAATTTGAACAGAAGATCATACTGGAAGCACATGCTAACGACCTGAATTCTCTGACAAATCACAAAGGCCAAGTAATTGTAAGCTTGAATTGTATGCCACCTGGAATTTTTCACCAGTAGCACAAATGAGCATTGCACTAACCACATCTGGAATAACAAAAACCAAACTATATTCAGAAATAAGTTAATTATTTACTGTTTAACAAAGAATGCATCAAACATAAGTGAACATATTTTTAAACAAAGAATGCATATACAAACTGGTATTATATGTATATTACCAACTTATTTTAGTTTAGGAAACTACCATTTATATCCATTTTCTATCAACTCTCTTAAACTAATCAATGAGACTAATCAGTGCATTTGACACGATTGTTTCTTTTGCACCTGTGTTGTTGTTAACAAGTAACAGCTGACCTAGAGAAAGCACCTAAATTTCAATAAAGAGAAACTTTTATCTTTAGATTTTGAGTTTCTAATAAGACAACATTTTCTATTGGTTTACAGGTAGCAAGCAAACACAAGCTTGTTGTAAAATTAAATTAATTACATATAATAATAAAAACATATTGGAATAAAAGATATACATACTTAGTTTTATTAGATGTTTTTGTATTTTATGCTACTTTCTATTTTTAGCTTTTACTATAAATTATGTTATAATTTAAAATACTATTCAAATAAAACAAGTACATGATTGAGTGACAAATCAAGAGTACTGAAAAAAGGTGATACTCTATATTTTAAAAAAAAAAATAACAGTAAGGGTGTGTTCCTTTCATAGGATGGATATGGGGGAAAGTGTGAAGATGAATTTGTGTAGATTTGGGTGGATGAATTTTTGTGTTTTTTTGAGTGGATTTAGAGGTTAAAGTGAGTAGATTTGGAGATAAATTTTATGAAAGTTAGTGAAAGATTTGATTGATGTGATAAATAAAATAAATTGTAAAAATAG
>Ga0214545_1007957_pt1 | contig 17328 bp, 11 predicted proteins | sample CNSS4metaG_FD_160064 | JGI IMG/M metagenome (GOLD analysis project Ga0214545, IMG submission 160064) | Root nodule microbial communities from cowpea collected in UCLA plant growth center, Los Angeles, California, USA - CNSS4 | ecosystem: Host-associated > Plants > Roots > Nodule | place: USA... | reverse complement strand
AAACCCAGACAAAACAATATTCCAAGTAACAGAGTCACGGTGAGTGAGTTGAGCAAACAGCTTGAGGCAGTCATCAAGCATGCTACATTTGGCATACATGTTGAGCAACCCTTTATTGGTAACCTGGAAAAAAGTATGACCTTGTTTAACAACATAACTATGCACAACTCTGCCCAATTTGGGAGCCAAAAGAGCAGAACAAGACTTGAGAATGGCAGTGATGACAGTGTGATCCAGGTGGAAAAGAGACAAGGCTTCGCTGTGTCTTGCATCTAAAAACACAAGCTCCGAACGATGGAACCCCAAGTCCTGAAATCTCGTCCAAGCATAGTGTCGCAACCTAAATCAATATCAACTCCAATTGAGTGCAATTAATGGTGAATAAACAAAAGCATTTAGACAAAATAGAGATATTATATAACATCCACATGCAAAGAGAGCAATGGCCGACAAACCAATCCAAAATACGCATCCAAAATCACATAAGCACACATTCTACTACTCAACAACCATTAAATTCATTCACACACAAAAACAAAGATTATATCAAACCCCAAAATTATCCCTAGAACCGAATCAATTCCAACCAAAAAAAAGGCTAAAAACAACACGAACTCGTAAGTTACCATTTATTCCATTTGTTCAAGACCAGAAACTCAAACTTTAATCCCATAAAATCCAAAGAACTTAGAAAATGCCCATTCCAAAACTCAAAAACTTCATCCATCTAAATTCATACATGACCATACACCCAAAACACCAATCTGGTGCATTAAACAGAGGCTAATTGTCACAACCTAAATCGTGACGGAAAATGGCTAACTCGAAAAAAAATAAAATTAAATAAATGTTTGGGAGTCGCCACCATAATTTATTTTGAAAAACTATGAAAAACCATAAAGATAAGACAAATATAAAAAAACTGGTTTGAGTCCGAGAGTTGCTTACGCTGTAGGGAAGGTATTAGCACCCTACCGCGTCCGCCCGAAAGCAGTACCTTTAACTAGATATACAAAGATGATGTGGTTTTCAAGATGTTTAATTTTCCCCAAAACAAACTAATAAGAAAATAATATAGAAAAGAAACCAAAAATATTTTTAAATTTTGTGGACCCGACAAGGATAAGTCCTCGCTCTCCTATGTATCTTTAAAAAATATTAAATATTTGGATAACAAGACTGGATACCAAATGATACGGATGACCATACAGGTATCCAACCTTAGAAAATGTATATGTATGAAATTAAAAGGTGAGAAATGATATTGGGCTTAATTTTGCATGTAAACATATATACTAGATAAAAAATGATAGAATAGTAGGGAAGTTCTGTCACATGAACCAGACTCTCAACATGCTGCAATCTCAAACACATACTCAGATTTAAAACTTCTATAATCAAGCATCAACAATTAACAATTAATCACATAATCTCCTCCACAATTAATCCAATAATTTTGAATTTCATCACCCAAAACAGAACTGATTTCGTAGCATTCCCTCCCAACAATCGGGGCTTTTCAAGCCATATAATTCTTTGTTCCGAAAGAAACCAACACCATTTCCCAATTTGAACTTGAAACTGTAATTCCTGGTCTCACCCTTATTGCATTGATTCCAACCACGATTAACAATTACACATTAACATACATACACCGCAATCAACCCTTAGTTATGCATTCAATTACATAATTCCTTCAATACATTAACAATAATATCCAAGAGCTACAATCACAGTAGGTATAACATTACCCATAATCACAAGCACAAATGTCATAGTCAAATAAAACAATAATCCTTTCACTCAACGCCACAAAACAGCACATAATCAATTTAAATCACATTAATTAAATCTCAAAACCAAAACAGAATACAATCATAAGAGAGATTTTAAAATGACCAGCATAGCGCCAGCAGAGATTGTTGATACTGTAAGAGTCTCGCCGGAAACAACAATAGTGGGCTTGGAGAGTTGCACGAAGAAGACTCTAGGGATCCGAAATTGTAGTGCAGCGAGGTGATGTGGTCTAGTGGCAACGAGCTCGTGAAGTGGTGTCCCGGAGCTGAGACGCAAGTTACGTGGTGATTGAGGAAGAAATTAAAGAAAAATCAGAAAGGGGTTCGTAGGGGTTGAGAACCTGTGCGTGAGGGCTTGGTGGAGAATCAGGGTCCATTTCCCCCAGAGGCGTGGATTTCGTCCCCTTGGGGTTTATTGTGAGTGTGTGTTGTGTGCGTGAATTGTGTGGTTGAGTATGGTGAGTGGTGCACGTGCGTGAGTGTGTTTTTAGTGTGTGAGTGGTGTGCTTCAGTGGGTGTTTTTTTTAGTGTGTAAATGGCGTGTGAGTGTTTTTGTAGTTCAATTTAAATTGATAAAGAAAAATAGGAACTTTAAATTTCCAAGCTAGCTGTCTTCAACAAAACTCACTGCAATCCTCTGTTTTTGGTTTCTGGGATTTTGCTTTCCTGTGATTTAGAGTTTGATCCTGATCGAAACCTACACCATTGCCATGTTCGATTCCCTTTTCAACCTGCCAAATGGAACTGTTTGCTTATTGTGTTTGATTTTGTATGTAATTGAAAATTGAACTCAAAAAAATTATTTTGTTTTTCAAAGTGTTCGCTCCGCCTTGGGTTGATTTGTATATTATCTGCTAGATTTTCAGGAAGTATATACTCTGAATTAATTAAAGCTTACGTTAATCTCACTTTTAAACTAACTAATAAGTGTTTTAAAATATAAATTGTTTTCTAATAAAATAAACAAATAAATAATATTACTATAAAACTTTTGATAAAAAAATTAAATTTTTAATAGTTATTTTATACTGAGTGGGTGTTTTTTTTAGTGTGTAAATGGTGTGTCAGTGACTATTGGTTTTTCTGAAAAAGAAAGTGAGTGGTAGGAATAGAAACAATAGGGTGTTAAATGTAAAAAAAAAAATTAATATTATTTATAACAAAAAATAGGCTAAAAATGAATTTTCGATTTCTTTTTATTTCTTTTCTTTTTTTTCTTCTTTTGTTGATCCTAATTAACTTAACCGATTAATTTTCTTTTAAATCTTAAATTTTCATTTTATAAATTTTATTTCAACCTTTTATGTTTATCTATTAATATTTTATCAATTTTTTAAAATTTTTGAAAATATATTTTATTTGACCAGACGAAATTTGATGTTGACAATTGTTTCTCTTTACTTAGATTTTATTAGATAATATGAAATCTTAACTTTCATATTATCATAGTGAAAGATAAGATAAAAACAATAACTTTGTTCGAAAAAGGAAAAAAAACAAATCAAGCGAATACATAGACTAATTTTAAGAAGAGAGTCACCATGCGAAAACTTTATCTTTCCTTGAAAACAGATTCAACCATTTTTGAGAAAAGGGTCTTGATCCAAAGGATTCGGCAACTATTACTATGTAGAGGGTCCCGATCTAGAAACATAATTTTTTAGAATGATAAGTTTAATTTTGATGCATACAAAAAACATGTGATTGCTTAACATTGATGCAACGTACATAAAAAGCTGTCTCTGATGACTTTTCAACTTTTATCATTTTTTTTAACAAATTTCTTTGAATTGATTTTCAATGCTATTCATGAAGTATGATAATATGATGTGATACGGGTGCATGACTACATGAATGCGCATATGCATGTAAAACCCTTTTTTTCACTTTCCTTTTCTTTTTCATTCAATCTTTGTTTTTTATTCTCTTTTTCCTCTTTCCTCTATTTTTCTTTTTTCTTTTCTCTTTTTTTTTTAAATTACTCATGTTCTGAATCAATTGTCAACATAATCATCAAATTCAATGCATATTCACATGTTTCCTCTTTTATTGCCTATGTTCAAAATATAACAATGAAGGATGATGAGAATCCTAGTGAAAAATAGGTTTAGTGGGCCAGAGAAAACGAGGCTTAGAGGCCAAGCAAAATTGGTCTAAGGAACTAGTATGAGACGGGTTTTAGGGAGCATTGCATAATTGGACTTAGGACAGCCAACAAAGTTAGGCTTAAGGGGCCAAACAAAGTTGGGCTTAAAGGGTCAGTACGAAGCTGGGTTTGGGCCAGACAGAGCTAGGTTTCGGAGGTCAATGCAAAACTAGGTTCAGGGGCCAGACAAAACTGGACTAAACTGGACTTAAGGGGCTAAAGAAAAATGCCAATTCTACCTTCAGTTTCAACTTTCAAGTCAATTATTGCAAACTTGTTATGCATGTTAATGTCATTCTTTTATGATAAGAAATTTCAACATTAATAATGGCCCATTAGTTATGTCTGCGACTCTTATTTAATATGAAAAAGACAAATGTTTCATTTCCTTGAAAATTGTGTATCCTTGTATTGATGATTCTTTTTTTATGTAAAGATAAAAATTCAAAACAGAAGGTTGTGAACAGAAAATTACCTCTTTGTTATCCCCCTCTCCAGCAAAAGATTCTCTACCTTAAAAACAAAGTTCAACTAAATCAACATAAACTCAATTTAAAAAAGTCTTAGGTTTCCTATTTCAGTTATAAAATTCATCATTTTTTTAAATAAAAAATTTCACTAATTTTATAAAATATTTTTATTTCAAGGGAAACAAAATAAACAACAAAGAAAAGCTACATTAAGTAACTCGTTATGTAGCTTTAAGTGTTCACTAGTGGATAAAGCACGTAATGACATATCAAAGCTTTAGTTTTACTTGACACACCACTATTACCAAATTGATGCTTGCAACCCATCTGCTGGAGCTACCACTAAATCTTCTAAAATAGAAATCCCATGCACAAGAAATATACACAAATCATAATAGCAATCCTACATAATAAAAGATCGATAATTAGTAAGTCACTTAAATTAGGAGATCACTTTTAAGAAAGGGAATAAACATTCAAATTCGTCATCCAAAGATACACATCAGCACAACAGTCAGCTAAGGAGCAAAAGTAACTGGAAGATGCCTTGGAGGTAAAAAGAGAACAAAAAACAAAAATAATACCAATACCAACCAAGATTAAAGCTTCATCTCACTAATTTGCACTATAAGAGATTCATTAAATATATATGAAGGAAAAAAGATTAACACTGTGAAACCCTGATTCTGATTTAGTAACAACATGAAAAAAATGCATGAACAACTATATCTAAAGTTTTGTTCATAGTTGCAAAAAAAATGTCAAAAGGGTGATGATTACTTCTTTACACCCTTGTATTAGCCCTATTATTTCTCATGAACTTCAAAGAACCTCAATGGAGTATTAGCCCTATTATTTCTCATGAAGTTCAAAGAACCTCAATGGAACAGTGAAATAGGGACATACATACCTCAAGCTTGATATGGAAGTCTTTTATTCCCAAATTTCTTTCTATAACGATTTGATCAAATACTATGAAATCAATATTTTCAAATGAAAAAAAAAATAATATCAGCCATTTAAAAATTTAAGAAAGAAACATTTTTTCTTAAACTAACAATTCCATTGCCAAGCTAAAATCACAAACATGCAAAACACAAAACCAGTCTCAAATGCTTCTCATGATAACGAGCCAAAGTAAAAATTCTCATTCTAATGTACCAAATCACTAGCGAGTAAACACAATTAATGAATCAACATCTTTGTTATTACCTCTGTCACCACCCCTCTTCTTCTTTACAACACCCACACCTTCCATTTTCTTATTCTCAAACTAAATTGCACAAACACAATGACTTCATCATAATTTTCCTCACCCTTCTCAAGAAGCATCTAGATGGTTCTCACATCGACTTTCTTTGTAGCCATGCAGCTTGTCACTTAGACTCAGAGCGTCGAAGAGGCGATCATGCTCCTGCCTTACGCGTTTTGAAGAAAAAAAAAAACAATAAATCAAAAAAACCTAAAATATTCATTAAGTGAGACATAAAAAATTGCTCAAATTCTTCAACTAGAGAGTAACTAACCTCACTGTGTGCGCCATCCATCACCTCATCTTCTCACATCCTCCGCTTCGCTTCAGAAAACACAGCACAACATGCACCAAAGTGAATCGTCAGCTTGGTGTCACAGAGAAGTAAGCCTCTTCGAGAAATATTTCGAACAAATCTTCACCATCGTCGACGTGCTACTCGCCACGAGTGTTAAGATCTGCAGCCCCATCGATAGTAGAGGCGAGCCCAAACCAAAAATGAAAACCTAAGTTGTAGGTAGATAATGAGAACTTAGAGGAGGGATAACCTAACCTCGACCATAGTGAGAAGGTCATGAAGAGTTGTCGGGCAATGAAGAGCTGCTTGAACAAAGATAGCCAACAACAAAGAGAGGGAGTTGATCAAAATAATATGCAAGATCGAAGGCGATGAAAATGGCAGATGAATTCGTGATTTTGTGCTTTCAGCGTTTTCAAAATGAAACGAGGGAGGGAAGAAGTCAATTTTTTGCATTTTCAGTACTGTTTTTGGGTTTTCAAAAGGGGGAAAAAATTTAGTTTTTCAAATTTTAACAAACACAAAAGGCAGAAATGTTTTAATATAAAATTTAATTTTTTTTAATTTATTTCATACTGCAACATTTAAATAATGACAGTTAAAATTGTCATATTCTATATGTAAAGTATGACAGTTTAAACAGTTAAAACTGTCAGATTTTTAATATAAAACTAGTGTTATATATGTGAGTACGTACAGAGTGTGTTTTTTTTTTAAATTATATTTGTAAAATAAAAATTATTAATTATCTTTTGTAATTAATATTTTTTCATATATATCATTGTACAATATTATTGTTTATACGAATAATAATAATAATAAATATAGTAGTTAGATATTATTAGAATTAGTACATATCAATATTACTTTAACTTTTGTAGTTATATTTTTGAATAGAGTAATTCAAATTTGGTTACATACAAATTTAGATATATTTTTTAATATAAATAAATTTATATTATATTTTTTAATGGATTGTTTTAAAATTGCTTAGAAATAATCATAAATATGTTGTTAGTTGAATAACAACATATTATGTTTTTTAATTGCTTACTAATAAATAAATTGGTTACAGTTATGATTATTTTGATTATGCTATTTATATAGTAAAATGTCATATGATTATTGGTTATTATAATCTTTGGACGGATATATTAATTAAAAGTTTAAATATAATTGCAAATGTGAGGAATTGTTTTTTTTTAATATTTCGAGTGTAGAATTACAAATATTGGAAGTAATAGATGGAAAAGGATGTTTAAAGAGGGAAAAAATTGTTTGATAGATTTATTTGCGTTCTAAGAGAAAGTTTCACCCTAGGAAAAAAAAAAGAACTTCATGACTATATCAAGAATATTGTGCATTAAAGAATACCAAAATTTGTAACCTTGTTTTAATCCTAAAAAATAAATTTGTTTGTGTATATAATATAAAAATGTGATGGATCAGAAGAGCAATAATAATAACCGTATAAAAATAATTAAATATCTCATACAAGTACTTTTAATAATAATAATAATAATAATAATAATAATAATAATAATAATAATAATAATAATAATAAGATAGTGTAAACATATTATAGATTATGAATCTCGTACAAAATAATAATAATAATAATATGAAAAATTTTAAATAATTATTAACAGGTATCTTTTGCAACAAAATAATTAAAAATAATATTATTATTTTATACTAACATTTTAAATAAAAATAATAAAGTGTAATAAATATTTCTAATTTTCAATAAGTATAAATTCAACTTCCAATTAATAATAAAATATTAACATTAATAAATCAATAAATAAAGAAATAGAATATAAAAATTGATTACATTTATAATAACAAATAGTAGTAAAAATAACACTAATAGTCCAAGAAAAGTATTTAAATAAAAGATAATTATTGAATAAAATTATAATATCAATAATAAATATATTGCAAATTAGGGAAGAAAATGTGAATTGAATTCTTGATTTTGTATATACGCATGTTATTTTTAAAATCAAATATAGACATATTATATATTATGTTATGTATTATGAATCCTATAAAAAAAACAACACCAGTAATAATAATAATAATACTAATAATAATAATAGAATCATAATAACATTAAAATAATATTAAATATTTGTTAATTCTAATAATATTAATAGTACTATAAATAATAATAATAATGATAATAATAATAGAATAATATAAATATATTGCGGTTAACATTAATATAATAGTGTAGATTATAACGTCCCATTTAATTAATAAGTATAATTAAAAGAAACGTCACACACAAATAATATAGCAACGCAGTCTTGGGGTCTTAAACACAACCCCTACAAAAACCTAGGCACATTACGATGCCAAAAGTATATCAGATACAACATTCAACACCAAATCCCAAAGGAAATTAAAAGAAGTAATCTAATACATGGGTCATAGCCCAGAAAGAAAGCCCATAAAGACACAGATCCAGACCAAGCGGACTATGCAGCGGAACCTCCATCACCTTGATTATTTCGAGGAGTTCTCACCTCTGCTCACATCAACCAACAAGTTGATGATCATTGCAAAAGAAAAGACCACACCACGGAACATACAACCACAAACAGTAGGGTAAGCTAGAGCACAAAAATAATTTTATCATGCAATCAGATACACTTTCGCAGTCAACTATATATACAACGCCCAAGCATGTTATGACTTTCAAACCAATACACTAAGACTCGACTCAACTCATCCGGATACATATAATCTGGTCAGATTCAGCGGATGCTTGCACTTGTGGTGGATACCTCTGCTCACCCCCGAGCTGCTACCCCCGAGCTATGTGTTACAAGTGTTACGATGAATCAATCCCCCACACACAAGGTTAGCCCTTAATGAGTTTCAGGCCTCCTACTACTCTCACCACAAGAGTCAGTCCGCTCTAAGTGAGACTAATTGACTCCTTAGAGTGTCAAGATGCAACCTTACCTTGAATCCTTACCAGACCATATAGATGGGGCACCACCATAGACACCTACTAACAGGGGCCATGGAATTACGTCCCGACCACTGAAGCACGACCCTGAAATCTCACCTAGAAATTTCAAGGAATTATGCACTGACCACAAACCAAACATATTCAAACAACCAATTAAAATTATCACGCTTATATACATATACATATGTCAACTCTTATAACCAACCTCTTTCATATTTCAAGTCAAACCAATACCAACTCACCATGCTCCATCCATGAATTAGAATCTCAACCCATCTCATTACCGTGCCACTTTCACAACCAACCATTTCATGTTCATTTCATGCCAAGAATTTATTCAAGTTTGTCATTCATAACTCATACACCCTCCCACTCATGCATATTTATACCCTTCATGCCATCATACAATAACCCCATCAATTACATGCCAAACATTAAAGGACAGGAAAGGAACCACCAAACTAGAGCGTATCATCGCCCAACTCTTCGCTCAGGCTGAAGGGTCTCGCTTAGGCGAAAGGGACTCTCGCTCAGGCGAGCCCCCTTTTGCTTAGATGAGAGCTCGATAAATCTGATCAGGACCAAACGAGCTAACTCGCTTAGGCGAGCTCTTCTCACCTGAGCGAGACAGTCTCTCGCTCAAAACCAGAACCACCCGCCTAGGTGACCACTCGCGCAGAGGGCATGGGCGAGCCTTCGCTAGTCTCGCTTAGGCGAGACTAACTCGCTTGGGCGAGATTATTAGTTCTCACCCTTGTTCTAACCTGCAGCAGTCGCATTTTCACATCCAAATAACAACACAATGCATTCCACATGTTCACAACAACGTATAATCCATACCAACACCAAGCAGACTCAAAAATAAGCCAAAAATGATTTCAAACTCGAAACCCTAGCTTCCCTTACCTGAAATGAGCTAGTTTAAGACCTTGACGCCGAACAGCGGAGCACCACAGCTCTAGGAGAAGATTGTTAGTTTTGAAATGGTTGAAAAGCCAAGAAGGGGGGTTGAATTGGCTAGTTAAAAATTTAGGCTATCTTTGCAAGCTAAAAACCACCTTTAATTGAATCAATTAGATCACCAAGTTAGGATGCAAATAGTACTGAATTATACACTTTCAATCGATCAAAAACAGAGTCAACATATTGATTTTACTAAACAGATTTTGTTCTGGTATAATCAATCGATTAAAACTAGAAAACAGTCGACTGAAATACTAGGAAAAATACAGAAATGCGAATTTGAATTTTAAACCAGAAACAATGCTCAAGAATGATCAAGATCAGTTCCAAATGATTATACAAACATGTTCAATGCTTCAGATGCTATGAAAACATGCAAGAACATGAAAAAGATGATTAAAACACAAGTTCTTGAAACTTTTAAAATTAAAATGCAAGAGAGAAATGTTAGAGAAGAGAGGACACCACGAAGTTTTATACTGATTCACTCAAACCTGAGCTACATCCAGTTTGTCAAGGCAACCTTAGCTTGACTATGCACTATTTTGAAAAGTTTTACAAAGTATCCACCCTTACACTTCCAAAATATGCAAAAACACCACAAAAGACTCTTGAATCACGCAAGAATCACACCAGCACAGCAAGAACCCTCTTGCAGACTTGGAAAACCACCAGGCACACACACAAAGCTTGAGAAAGATCAAACCTTAGTGGTAGCACATCCTTGCCTACCACAAACCACTTTCTCCAAGCTTCAAACCAAGCCAAAAGCTCCAAGAATTGATCTAAGATCAATCTTCAACAGCTACAACACCTATGATCATGAAGGAGAGAATTTCCACACGTTTCCAGAACCAAATCATGCTCTAAAAATGATCAACAGACCTCTCTTTCAAAAATCACAGCTTTTATAGTCAAACTGTTACGAAATTCAACAGGTTGATTTCACTTGACTTAAGTGAAATCAGTCGATTAAAAACTAAATCAACTGATTGAATTTGTTGTAGTTTAAGACTACCGCAGCCAACCTTTTAACCTGTTAAAAAGCCATTCAACAGATTAAAAGAGACATTTTAACTTGTTGAAAAAACATTCAATAGATTAAAAACACAACAAAGACCAAACTACATCTAATTAATGTTTTAAGGTCTACAACATGAATTACAAACTACAAGTACACTTTCTTAATGATGTAACTACATGGAGAGCATACGTTCCAGCCTTGATCACCATGGATATCATCAATTCTCCTTTCCTTCATCAATGTAGGCTTCATTCCAATGGTAATGGCTTCAAGATAGTTCAAAAGAGCTTCATTCAATCTTCATCAAATCTTCAAGAAGCAAACCACCTTGGCTTCTCATGTCAACAAAGATTATGGAGCTGGAAAAAGAACAACAGTGGATTTATAACAGGAACCCTAACATTGACCACGAAAACAGATAAGAGATTGAAAACTAAGCGTTGGGAGAACACTTACGTGAGCAGAATGAGGTTGAGCTAGGCTTGAATCTGGTTGAACGTCGAAACCCTAACAGAGTGATGGTTGCAACTCTAAGCACCAAGGGAACAGATCTCTGAAAGCGTAGAATGAATGAATTAGGACAGACTTAGGGGTGAGTTTTATCCTTTGGGCCAGCCCTTAGGCCCAATAGTTTAAAGACAACCCTTAAAACATTAGGGCAGAAAATTGGGCCTTACATAAATTCTACATCTCGTGCAATATAATAATAATAATAATAATAATAATAATAATACGAAAAGATTAAATTATTAATCACTAGTATTTTTTGTTATGAATTAATTAAAAATAAAAAATATTATTTTACACTCATTCTAATTTGAATACCAATAATTATTATAATAATATGTTATACCAATACTACTAATAATAATAATAATAATAATAATAATAATAATAATAATAATAATAATAATAATAATAATAATAATAATAATAGAACATGTATATTGTGGTTAACATTAATGTAATAGTGTAAACATATTGTAGATTATAAATCTCGTACAAAATAATAATAATAATAATATGAAATAATTAAATAATTAATCACATGTATTTTTTGTAATAAATTAAATAAAAGAATAACAATAATATTTTACACTAATAATAATTTCAATACCAATCCTAATAATAATAATATAAGTATTAATATATTGTGTGTTATACCAATAATAATAATAATAATAATAATAATAATAATAATAATGAATTTAAAGAAATTTTAAATAATTAATGAAATTAATTATTTGATAAAACATCTTTAAAACTTAATCATATAATTATTAATTACAAATGTATCAATTTAAAAGATTTCAAAATGTATGGAATAAAAACAATAATTTCATAATTAGAAAATTACAAACAATCAATGAAATGAATTAGTCAATTAATAAAATAAATTTAGAAAGAAATCATTTTGATTTTAAAAATAAATATTTTAATCCTTTAAAAATATGACAAATAAACATACTTTGTTTTGAATGGTAATAATAAAAATAATAAAATAACCCTAATACTAATACCTATACTAAGACTAATGTTACTATTACTACTAATATTAACAGTACTGATACTACTAAAAGATTTCAAAATGTATGAAATAAAAAACAAACCTTTCATAGTTAAAAAATTAAAAACGATTAATGAAATTAATTAGTAATTAACAAAAAATATTTAAAAACAAATAATAACATTATTGATTGTATAAATCATTTTGGATTTGTGCATATATGAGTACAAATCATTACTAAATTTAATCTTTTATTTATAATAACATTATTTTGTATATTTATCTTAAATTATTTTAAGAATAACCATGATATTTTTTGTGAGATTAAAGATTGAATTTTAAGTTATATAAATTCGATTATTGTTTAAATAAATAATTGTGATATCATTGCACTTATTTTTTTCTTCAATATGATTTAAATTGCTATAAAAAGCTATACATAGTTCCATATTCTCTTTTTGTACAGTAAAAATGCAATCACAATTTGTCATTCTCCTTAGTCTTTCTATTTTGTCTTTTTCTCTTTTTGTTAAACCACATATGATTCCATTTCAATCAATGTACACATAATACATAAAGTTTTACAATATCAATATAATTCTTTTCCATATTTAAGAATAACTGAAATTGTAATTGTGTGATCAGAAGTTTGAATATATCAAGTACCCAACAAAGGTTGAATAGCTTTGACTACAACACTCATGTTTGGTCCGTAATCAACTTCGTATTGAACACAAGTTGCAGCAACAATAACCATTTGTAACTAAGTATCATGTTGTTATCCATGAATATATTTTTTTTTAAATTGATCTTTTATTGTCCTAATATATGTAGTTCCTTTTAATATTTTTAGGAAAAAATATAGGTATGACTTCTACACTAAAAATTTGTCAAATTTTCTCAGCCTTAATTAATACCTTTAATTGTACTGAAATCGAGATCATAAACAACATAAAAATATTGTCTTCAAATTGCTAAACTAAAACTAATGAATACATCCAACAAATCTCCACTTAAAGGTATACAACATTTAAAATTCAAATTTTGGTCTTTTGCATATTTAGAATTTATTACCTAAACAAAATATAGAATTCTAATGCTACCTCTAGTGACTTACATTGCATAGTTTTCCAATTCATATGCATACAGTTTCAAAGATATAAGCAATATAATATTTTCAAGGACATTTAGCAAAAAAAAAGGAAAAATAAAGTAAATTGTGAAGGGTGGATATTCTCCCCCCCAATCTTGTATGAACACACTGCTTGACTTTATCTTCACTGAGTTTTGGTGAAGCCTGAAACAACATGTATGCATTGTTAGCATCAGTGTCAATATCTATAATAAAAAGAGTTACACTACTGGCTCTAAGTTCCTATCGCATTTAAACATGAATAAAGAACAAAACCATAACACATTTAAGAGAACCATAAAAGAAGAGTTACATTACTCGCTCCATGTTATTATAGAAACCTTCATAACAATTCCTTAACAACTAACACAATTCATCAAAGCCTCAAACTTAGATCCCTTATTGTAAATACAAGTATCACAATACAAAAAGTTTAATTCAGAGGAAATATAAATATCATGAATCAAAGTCTAAGACAAAAAGCATTCAAAAGTTCAGGACCTGCAATTTTGACTACAACAATAACATTAGATAATATATGAGAAAAAATGGACAATAGCACTTGATTGAGTATTCAGTTCTTCTTGGATTCCGAATCGACAATCCATAATTCATAAAGAGCATTGGATAATCCTTCATAAACCAATATTAGCCACAGAATAAACATTTCACTAAACCACACAATCATGATGACAATAATTTAATAAAACAACAGTAGATATCAAGAGATCCAACATTGATCCCAATCCACCCATTTAAAAATTTGGAATGTAAAGCCAGAACAACTTTCGAGAAATCACAAAATAAGAATTTCTCTTTAAAACCAAAAAACAATTGACAAAGACAATGACAAACGATATGTAGAAATTGCCAAAAAAAACACTTCAAAATTAAAACCCGCAGAAGACAGTTGAATTAAAAAAATAAGAGAAATTGTCAAAGGAATAATTGAAAGTGGATAACTTTTCAAGGGGAAACGGAAGGAGGAAGTAATAATAGGGATCTTTGGACAAAGGAAGTGATTGTACTTCCTATTTACCATCCCAATAACCTCTAACTTTCTCACAATATTGAACTGCAACTCCATAATCTTCCCACTTGGGGTTCTCCAACTAAATTTCAGAAAATCAAACCAAAAACATAAAAGTTGGCAACTTGAAACCCCAAAAAATCACAAAAAAAAAAATAACTTAACCACGGTAAAAAAAATTGAAAACAAAGGACATCAATTAAGTATTTAACATAGAAAACAAAAATTTAAATTCAAGTTCAGATTCAGAATGTCTTAAAGGCCATCCTATAGAACAAATTTTATCTAATATCCAAGTAATACATAATTAAAATTCAAACAAATGTGCACAAAGAGAAATTTCCATTTCATTTAACTAAAGTTTTGACCTTTATTGGAACATCAATTGATTTTGCAAGGCTGCCCTTTATTGGGATGAGAAACTCTTCAGATATACAGTGGTTGATCATAAGGGTTGAAACTTAGAGCAGAAATTGACACGTAGTACCAAACCACAACCCACGATAAAACTTCACAGTCAAACACAAGCAAACAAATAGAACAATACCCAACATTTTATTTAATTTTCTCAATAAACTTATTAAATAGTTTTGTTGTATTGTTAAAAAAAAGTAGAAAAAACATTCAGAAATTAATCCGGGAACATACTGGAATAAAATTGGAGCTTATTCTCGAAGCTGAGGTCAGACTTTGAATCAAACATGTACATGTGAGAACAATGATTAGAAACTGAAACTAAAAAAGAAATGGAAAGTGGAAGAAAGGTACGAAGAGGAAAGACATTAACTTTTTCTTGCCCATTTGCTGCAAAATCTGAAGAGGAACAAGAACAGATGAGTTGCAAGGCTGACCTTTATATATACATCACACTAACCCGAATCTATAAATAACCACAAAACTTACCCAACTCGTCAACCACAAGCACGAATAATCCAAAAGAAATGTCACTGGGGAGAAGATGAAGTGAGTAGAAAAGGCGAAAATACTGCGAAACCATAAAAAAAATGGAGAACGTTGATAAAATCAAACGACAAGTTGAATAAAGACAAAATGATAGTAAGAATAATGAAAAAATTGAAACTTTGGAACCCACAAGACAAAAATGGAAACTCACTGATGCAACTTCCATGCCAGCCACCACGTCCTATGCCAGAGAATTGATACACCAAAATAAATAATACAACTTGAAACAGAGATTGTAATTTGATGGAATCACATAAAGCAAATAAATTTATAAAATTTGTAAGGGTTTGATGGAGTAACAGAAAGCAAATAAAATTTAAGAGAGATTTGTGAGGATTTAAAGAAGTAATAGAAAATAAATAAATTTAATTGAGTCGAGAAAAGGAAGGAGAAGACTTCTCAAAGGAAATCAAATGGTGTTTTAGTTTCCCAAATGAGAAAATGCTTTGCTAGGGTTTGAAACTTCACTAGGAGAGAAAGGAGGTAGTGCAGTTTAATTTCAGAAACCCACTTTCAAAACTTTAATCCGCTTGAGTCTTCAGTAGGAAGTTTCTTCACCAACTTTCCGACTTCAAAAAGAAATTCAATCAAATCATGCACAATATTCGTGCCATTTCAAAAGCCTCAGCCAAAGAAATCATCTGCTGTGATGGCGCCAATGCAAAAATAACGGGAAAAGACCATTGACTCTATTATGGAAAAAAATTTATACACCAAAACAAAGGGTTCGGTGCGTAATTTCACAAACACCAACTTCAGGAAACTAAAAAGACAAAAAAACCTAATAAAAGGACACGTGTAAGCATTTTAGGTATGGGTATTTGGGTAATATCCCTAGTAGTTAGTTTTCTTAGTTTTTAAGTAGATGTGACAGTTCAAAAATCGTTATATTATCATGTAAAAAGCAGTAGTCTTAAATAACCACCATATTAAAACCGCCACAATTTACATAATTTTTTGTAGTGAAAGTTGGGCTTATGGGGCCAGTACGAAACTGGGCTTGGGTCAGACAAAGCTAGACTTGGGGGCCAGTGTGAAACTAGACTTAAGGGCTAGACAAAACTATGCTTAAGGGGCCAAACAAAGTTGGGCTTAAGGGGCCAGTACGCAACTAGGATGAAGAATTGACCCCAACCAAGGATGGAGGCACATGCTTAAGAAGACTAAGCATGTTTAGAAAGGAAGTTCACTAATCCTTCATCCCTTTCATTTGTGTTTGTTATTTTTGATTCCCTAAGTTGACTTAGTTGAATCAACTTTAGTTGACTTGTTAACCTTTGACTAGGTTTGACTTGTTGACTATAGTTGACTTGACTTAAGCCAACATGCTAATCTATGTTTATTTGCTTTGTAGGTTAATTAGGAGTAAGAAAGCAATGCTAGGTGGCGCATGGTGATTGGGGAGCATAAATGATGTGGAGGAGAGAGTAAAGTAAAGGCATAAAGCATAAAGTAAAAGGCATAAAACAAGTGTACCTATGTACCTTTGGTCTCCTTTGTTTTTAGCACACTTTGGCCACTTTTTGGAGACATGTGAGACACATTCTTTGTCTCCTTTTGTGCTAGAACGAAATTAGCCTTACACACACCATAGTTGGCTCTTTTGTCTCTCATTTTTGTAACCTTATTTGACCTAATTTCTAGAAGCTAGGGTTAGGTTTTTGTAGAGACATCCTTAGGTATCTTTTATTTGCTTAGAGGCCCCTAAACTCTTCTATATAAGGGGTGCTCCTAGACATGTAAAAGGGTTGAACATTTTGAAGT
>Ga0214545_1007955_pt1 | contig 17330 bp, 11 predicted proteins | sample CNSS4metaG_FD_160064 | JGI IMG/M metagenome (GOLD analysis project Ga0214545, IMG submission 160064) | Root nodule microbial communities from cowpea collected in UCLA plant growth center, Los Angeles, California, USA - CNSS4 | ecosystem: Host-associated > Plants > Roots > Nodule | place: USA... | reverse complement strand
AGAGGGTGCAACTTCTGTATTATTTTAAGCATGCACCTTAATTGCCAATAAATAATTATAACTTTATTTTATAATAAAATATAAATATCAAAAATCAGAGTGGCGCAAAGGAAGCGTGGTGGGCCCATAACCCACAGGTCCCTGGATTGAAACCAGGCTCTGATAGTTAAAAAAAGTAATTGAATAAAAGAGGCAGTAATGAAGATAGAACCAAATTTGTCTGTTCTTTGTCCTAATTAAGTTACCATTAAGTCATTTTTATCCTGTTGAAAAGATCTGCCTTTATTATTTTTCTCTACTAGGAGTTTACAGCTACTAAGGAATGTGAATGATGTTTGTTGATTGGAAATTTTAAACTTCTGCAACTGTTAACTATTATGCTTATGCATTACTAAGATTTGTTCTTGGAGTCACTATAGATTTCTTCTATTACGTTGGAAAGTTGATTTGGGTCGGAATCGCTATGATGAATTGATTTTTAAATCTGCTTTATCTTTACCCAATTTTAAGCTGTGTGATTGATTCATCCTCCATTTGTTATTAAAATACCTTACAGAGTCAACTCATCTTGCCCATCTGCTAGAAAATAGATAGAAGTCCATTTTGTACCTATATGCATTTTTGTTATGTAATCTTGAATCAATCAACTCAGAAGAACAAAATCTCTTACAATGTCATCAAATTTAAAAGGCATAAACTTAAATAATATTTACTAAGCACAACACAGGTTATAAGAAGGAGGGAAAGAGTGGTGAAGCATAGAATTTCCAAACATGATTAATTTCTTTCACATTACTAATAATATACATTATTGGAGAACATGAAAATAAAAATATTTAACATAGAAAAAGAAGGGGCCGCGCGAACGCAGGCCCCACTTCCACAAATTATGACATAGGCTCTGTCACTGGGACAGACCTTAGAAAAGCACCCATTCAAAGTGCAATGAATGTCACTTTTCTAGGCCATGGACCTTCTTGATCATCCATTGACCCTGTCCAGGTAAGTATGATTTTCAGAGTGACACATCTCATATTTGTAGTCTTTTCTTCCTGTCAGTATATCTAGCATTGTCGATGTGGGATAAGAGCAGAGTGTTTTGGATGATAGAATAAATGTCCTGAGTTAACTGGTGCTTCTATTATGCTTATGCATTACCAGGATTTGTTCTTGGAGTCACTCTAACTGCAATTTAGTAAATGAAGTTTACAATGGCATCATAACCTTTTGCTGCACATCATTTCATAAAATTTTACAGTACTTCAACTACATGGGGATGCTTGCAGTAGATGGAACCTATGATAAAATGGAAGCTCTTCTAAACCTTAAACTCCACCCTGTGGACATCCTTCTCCTATTAGCTGCATCAGAAGGTGACAAGCCAAAAATTGAAGAACTCCTGAGAGCTGGAGCAAAATATGATGTAAAAGATGGAGAGGGTAGAACGGCATTGGATCGAGCCAACGAAGAAATTAAAGAATTCATTCTTAATTTTTCAGTGCAGAGGGCATGATTTGTTTGTTTCCACCAGCTACATAGTTGCTAGCTAACATTTTGATAACTTTTGAACTCTTTTAGTTTATATGCTTTGGATTGATCGTGAGAATGAATTTGAATACCCATAAAACCAAAAGTTCTTCATGTCCATGATAATGCATAATTTTAAAATTGTTTCAACATATTTAAATTATTATGTCAAACATAATGTTTGGCAATTAATTACAATAAAAAATATGGATTTGCTTAACAATTACAAACATGTTTTTATTCTAACAATATCCAATATTTTGACCTAATGGAATTGTGTTATAACTAGCATTTTGACCTGTGCAACACGCACAGGGGTTTTATTAAAATTTTTGTTATTGGTATGAAACTTGAAAGGCACGCCGGAATAAGGAGTCAAATTCATTATTAGTTTGAATATTTTACGATCAACATTTTTGCTTGTTGTTATCGTAATAGATATAATATTTCTTCTCAAATAATTAACTTACAATCTTGTATATTTATAAAAATCATTTGCTAGATTAATGTTTCTTAAAAGCATGATAGGTACACCAACTTTCAATTTAATATTAGGATTGGGAATCCTTGAACATTTAATATTATTGAGAAACTCTAAAGTAAAACACTTCAAATCAAAGTGTAAGAATTGTAAGAGAATTTGTTGATTGAAATCTTCAAATTGGAGATGGATGTATTGATTTGAATGAAAATGGTGAATGTAATATTTGTATAACAACGAATATTTTAATTCATGAATATGAAACACCTTTACTTTTTTGAGTGAACTTTGTTTATCTTGATCTATTAAGAATATCATGAATCGTGTGTAATAGGGCCATAACAATTGACTCTATTGAATAAGTAAATGACTTCATTCTATTTTTGATACATGGTGAAGAACAAAGTTATTTAAGTTCATACACTCCTCAAAATATCAAATCTTAACCCCTTTTTGACAACAAACAAAATTTGTTTGAAATCACCTTCTAACACCACAACTTTATCACAAAATGGTCTTTGAACATTATCTTCATTTTTAGCTCTCATAATATCTATCAAGGTTTTACCAAAAGCTTCAAAACATAACTTGTTCATCACAGGTGCTTCATTCCAAATCATCAGTTTTGTTTCCATGCAATATATTTATTATATTAATTTAAGTTTATAAACATATAATTATAATTTAAAATAAATATTTAATTTTGTAAAATTTAACATTAATAATTTGACTTTTTTATAGTAAAAATATATTTAAGTTATTTATATATACATTTTTTTATAAAATATATTATATTAAGATTTTGTTAATTAAAATTAGGAATTCATTTTTAACTTTAAATGAAACATTAGTTAGATAATGTAAAAAAAATGTAAATAATAGACTATAATAATAGAATTAATCAACGATATAAAATTTGTTGAATAAATGCCGTAAAATACAAATATTATACTATGTTTTATAAAAACATATGAAAAATAGACTATATAAAACTAAGATATGTCATTTATAAAAATGTACAAATATAAAGGTTAGACAATGCGAAAGAAAAATAGTAAAAGATCTATAATTACAAATAATAACAAATATAAAATATAAATTTGATAAAAATAAAAAATCAGATATCTAGTTGATCTATCCGGTCAAATTGTGATGCGTACAAATTTATATTTCAAACTCTTATTTAGCATGTTTAACTTAAAATAATATAAATAATTTAATAATGAATTTATAATATTATGTTATTATCAATTTTTAAGGTTTAATTTGAATTATCATTAAATCTTTTAGAAACTAGTTTAATGTAAAGTAACGTGTTAAGTTTAGAATATATTAAATAAATAAATAATTTTGGTGTGAAAAAACATTGCATATTAATCATAATAAATAATATATATAAAATCATGTATATTGATTATTATAATTAATGGTAATTTGAAGTGTTTTATTTGAATTATCATCGTATAGCTGACCTTCAAAGTAATTATAGATAATTTGTAAAATTTGATAAAGTTAATGAATTATGTGCATTTGGTTAAATGAGCAAATTATTATAGAAATTTAAGTTTATGAAAATATAATTTGCTCCTACATAATGAATCAATTGATTTGTGTTTAGATAAAGATTGAATTGCAATATAGTATCATTAATAAAGTGTATGTGTATGAAATATATGTATTCAAATATTGTTTGCATAATGATTTTACTTTAGGTATATAAATAAATAATTATAATAATTGAATAATTTTAATTGTTATCTTTATAATTCTTTCTCAATAGAAAAAAAAAACTTAAATTATAATTAAATAAATCATAGACATAATGAAATAGATATCAATTCTAAAACAAACAATATTATAATTCATTTAAAATAAAATATTACCAAATAAAAATTATGTATTTAAAAGTGGTTTTACATCGTCATAATTCCTAACAACGTTTACTTAAATACGATGGATTAAAAGTATAATATTGTAAAAGCATAATTTAATTATATATATAGTATTGGTATATATATATATATATATATATATATATATATATATATATATATATATTATATATATATATATATATATATATATATATATATATATATATATATATATATATATATATATAAGGTAAAATTAAAAATATAACAATTCATATTTTAAATGAAGTACATTAAACAATCAAAAAATTATATATGTAAGTCTTCTTGTTTAAAATATATTTCTTTCAATTCTTTTTTATTTTTTTTTTTAAAGTATTTACTTAACTTTGTTATATTATTTAAAATCTTGATATAATTATTTAATATTATTTTTATTTTTGTTCAAAACGTGTGTACTTTGAAATTTGCTATTTTCTTTTTTTGAAAAAAATACATGTATTTAATAATAATAATAATAATAATAATAATAATTATTATTATTATTATTATTATTGAAAAAATATGATTAAATAGAGTAAAATAATAAAAAATCAAAAAAATAAAGAAATTAATTATTAAATAATTAATGGAAAATGTTTTTAACAATTCATATAAGTAATGGTTGCAAACATATGGATTCAAATAATTTCAAATTACTTAAATTCAAAAATAGAAGAATCCAATTTAGAAATGTATGGATCAAATAAATCTAAAGGTAATTAAAGAAATTGAAAATAATTAATAGAATTAATTGATTAATTTGTAAAATCTTTAAAAGTAATTCATTACAAATTATGAACATAAAAGTTTTTAAATCATTTCAGTTAAGAGGTTTTAACAAAAATTTTTCCTTTACAATCAAAATCTAGTACACAAATAGAATAATCCAAAATAAAAAGGCAAGGACTTATTTTTATTTAAATTTTCATATTTAAAGTAGACTCTCTTCAACTTCTCTTATTCAATTTGGACTCACATTCCTACTTTACACCAAGAATTGTACTCATAAAAATGAAATTGAAAATCAATCTGCAAAAATCCAACTTTTATTTAGCAAAGAAAAGAAAGAGTAAAGAATTATAAGCATATTGAAAGAATGACAATTTTATACAATATAAAAACTAAACTTCTATATTTTATTTATATAAAAACAAAAATAAAACAATTAAGAACTATAGCATCAAAATAATTAAAAAATAAGTACAATAAAAGAAAGAATTAGAATAAAATAAAATTAGACGATATATAATAATCATTACTATAATTTAGTATCAAAATACAAAAAATATTAAGTAGAAATAAATCAGTAAAATACACAATTATTAAGAAGAAAAATAATAAAATTAAGAATATTTGATTACTTTTATTTTAGGAATGTCCTTAAGTTATTTATACTTTTTTTAATAAAATGTATTTTATTATAAAATGTTTTAAATGAAATATAAAATTGTTTTACTTATTTTTTTTAATAAATGTACGCACTTAATATTTTTTAAAACTATTCACTCGTTACGTTGTTTCCTAAGCTTCATTTCCGGCATGTTACATTAGTTTACATATCTTTACAAAGATATGAGAGGGTCAGTGACAACCAAGTTGACACTTTAAAAGACCAAGTTGACATAGCCAATAGATTATATATGAAATTAAATGCAAGAAAAATGTCACTTTACAATAAAAGAGCAGGAAAAAAGGAAAATATTTTTGTTCACATTCCAATTTGTTTAAGCCTGTCTGAACTTGCACATTTTTATTATAATTGAAGAGAACTTGACACTGATGCTTTCTACCTTTTTGAACTTGTTTTTCTTCAATGAGATTATCTTTCACACCAGTCATGTTATACTATTCTATTACTGAACTTTGAGCATCATTTGTAGGTGTTAAGACTCTCGCAAGTGTATCATGTTGTGCAAGTAGTAATCGGTAAGATCGAAATATTGTTTCTCAAGAGATTCATATATATTAAATAATCGTGTAATTAATAACTAATTTAAATTAAAGAATGAATCCATAATTTGGATTCTTGTGTGCAAGAACGTAAATATTGCATAAACAAGTAAAATGTGAACTTGGATATTTGAAACTCTAGAAGATGGAAAAGACTAGAAATGCAATGGATTGATATCGTTGGGGTTAGATTTCACCGACTTCACTCTCATGTATATAAAACAATAAAACTCTAATCCATTAAATTACTAATGTCAACATGCAAGTCTATTCAAACCTTAATCCCTTAGTTGAATGAGCCTAAGTTTCCTTATTAAGAGTTAATTCCTTAAATCCCTAAATAAGCAAACCCTTTACAAGCTAGGTTTAAGACAACTAATGGGTCAAGTTCCATTCCTAGATACAAGTTTCATTAGGTATCTTGTTCCAATTCTAGGTTTCAAGAGATACTTTCAAATACCTAATGACCCAAATATTATGCAATGAATGGTTAAAACAAAGCAAGCTTTAAGTAAATAAACAAGGATACTAGCAATTAATGGATAAAGCATATATATATATATATATATATATATATATATATATATATATATATTCAAATCATCCACAAATACATCAGAATTCAGTGGCTACATCTAACCTTAACAAAATGAGTTTAGCTCTCCATTGTCATAGAGAGCCCAAGCTTATAAAATGAAATTGGAGGAGGGAGGAGATACAAAGAGGAAGAAGGGATAGTTCCCACTAGCCCCACACACCTCCAAGCGCTCCAAAACATGTTGCTCAAGCTCCAAAATGTCCAGGATGATTTCCCCTTCGTGAAAACAGAAGAAAAAGAGCCAACTTGCCACATCAACAAAAGTGGTGCCTGGCAGAAGCCTCCCATCGCTAAGCGCAAGCAAAGAAGGAGAAAGTGAAATCTTGAAGGAGCCGCTCGGCGGTCTCCAGGTGCCGCCAGGCGGTGTGCCCTTGGAGCTCTCTGGAGACTGGCGCTAAACATTGTCCGCCAGGCGCTGACTGCCTGGAAGTGGCCTTGCGCCTGACGCTAGTCTTGAACTGCCTGGCACTTCCTGTTGCTTCCTTTTTATGACATTTTTTATCTTCTCCTTGCTATTCCGGATCACTCATTTGTCTGGATTTTTGGAACAAAGCTTCCAATCTATAAATAGACACAAAAATGGAGGTTAGTGGTATATTTAGATCAATGTAACCCAAAATGTATTTATTTACAAAAGTAAGGTAAAATTGAGGATTAAGTAGGTTAAAAGCCATGGAAGAGTTGATTTTGCTAATAAAATGTAACTTAGATAATGGTAAAAATTAACATTATCAACAGACAAGTGAATTTTAGCTTCCAGTGCTTTATATTTGTTCTCTGTGCTTTCCCTATATAGTTAAGTAAAAACCTACGACAATTAAGATGAGACCAATCACACTACAACCACCACAAGAAAAAAAAAAACTTATTAGTTTAGATAGATGCATTATTGTTTTTATTTAGATAAAAAAATACTTATATCTATTTTACTATCAAGTCTAGGGTTTGTAGACTATAATAAATTGTTGGTAAGCTAACTTCATATAATATTTTGTGTTGTTTTTTGAAATATGATGCCTCTCATCAAAGAATATTTTAGCTTCTAAACCATAAAATAGATCAATATTATATAGTTGTTACATATATGTAGATCTTCTACAAAATAGTTTGAAATGGGAACTCATGTATAAATTCATAAAACAATAATTTGAAGCATATGATGTCAAAAAAATTGGTCATTGCTATATTGGTAAATTACTTGATGTTATAAACTCCTCGTACATGAGTCGAATAATATGTATCCTTGTTTTGAACCTAAATCCTACAACTCCAAGGTAACGGTGAGAACACAAACCATTGCATCGAAACTTCCATTAAAATAAATCTTAAAAACTTTAGTAAATAAAATCAATCAAATAAATGATAATTTAAATTATTGAATAATTGTTTTGTGAATTACACAATCCACTTCTTTAAAATTTTCGAGTAATTAACACCACCACACTCACTAACATACATGCTTTGTTTTTTAAACACACTTTATTTTTTGTGCATTTTGTAAAAGATTCAATAAAAAACCTCAAAAAGTGACTTCCAGATTTGGGTACTCCTAATATTTCTCGAGCATTGGAAACAAACTAAAAAATCATTTGCCATACCACAAACATTTGTGCCTCTAAAAATATTTTCTTCCAAACCCATTGAATAAAAAATTATTATAGACTTTGTAGACTTCATCACATGAGGTTAAAAACTCTTATGCATGAACCAAAAGCATGTAATTAATTTTCAAACTAATAAAATTACAACAGAAAATTTCAAGAATAAATAAGTCAAGCATCACACGCAATGAAAAATATAAAATACAAAAGTTTATAATTCATTCGTCTTGGAATCATAATGTCTTTGAAGTCAATCACGTCATCACTGTAGAACAAAAACTTCAGTAAAATTAACAGATACATTTACATTTACATAAGAAGGCCTAACAAATAAAAAATTGATCACAAAAATCAATTCCCAATAAAGAAAATATGTATATTAAATGGGTCAAAATTCAAAGCATTACTCAAAGAAAAATACCATGTTCATAGTCATCTTCTTGTGCTCCTTTATGTGTGAATGCAAATTCATACCTTCTACTGGTTCACAATCAACATTACATATCCAACACCACTCCATACTAAAAGCCTTCCTTCTCCTCAAATTATCAAAATATGTCCCTGAAAAGGAAAATAACATTAACATAAATAAAACAAAATATTAAAAAAATAAACAATCTGTTGAATATTGAAACCAATTCTCCCAAAACTTTCATATTATACCTATTACACTTCACTTTATAACACTTGTTTGATAATAATTGCAAGTACAAAAATGAATATAAGTAGTTAAAATCTATCTGTTAAAAATCAAATATCATTAGGAAATCCAACAACAAACTGATGACTTGGCTTTTGCCTTTTCTGAAGGATTCAAAACTAAAATACATGTTCAAATGCTCTAATCTTCAACTCTTTTCTCCAAGTTCAGCCTCATTGGCTTCTCCAATTTCCATGTTTGGCAAGTTGTTGTTTTAAAAGCATAAATCTGAACAAAGTCTAGAGGTGTGCATATAAATGAGCTGCAAAGGTGCCATAGATGTGGATGCAATAATTGAAATTCAAATTTTGAATTCAAAAATGTTTTGAATGAGCAATTTTGATTTCTGTCAGCCTTTTGCTAGATTAGTACAAAAAAAAAGTAAAATAATGTTGGGTGAAAGAGAGAATTATAGGAGTATTTGGACCAAACATACATATCTTACCATTTTGGGTGCGTGATCAAATTTAAAAAACAAATAGCCATTTTCTTTGTAGCAATTTGACCATGTAAGATTCCAAAGACAAAATCAGTATGATCTTGTATTTGCCAAATATATTTACAGAGATAAAAGTTAATATGGAGTAATAATATAGAGCAATAAAGAAGCTCAAGAAGATGATACTAATGAGTTGATGGATAGGAATGAAAAATCCATTTAGATATACCAAAAAAAAACAATGAAGTTAACATTCATTTGAAACACAAATAAATAGAAACAACAAACACTCAAACAAACAATCAGAGAAGAAAAAAAAATTGAAAACTAACTATTAAAGTTCCATTTTACTCTTCAACTCCATCTTCTGATAGCAGGAATAACATCCAAAAAAAGAAAAATCCTTGCCTGCCAACACTAACCGTAAGTATCAAAAGTTACCCATCAATTAACCAAACAAAATTCCATATAACAACTTGCACACCAAGAAGTGAAAACTCATCAAAAGGTTGCAAACCAAATAAAAAAGGAAAAGTAGGTGGATAAATTAACATTCAGAAAAAGAAAAAGAAAGAAAAGAAGAAAACTGAAAACTAATCATTCAAGTCCCTTTTTCCTCTTCAACTCATCTTCTAAGAGCTCCAATAATGTCCATAGGATGCAAACGACAAAGATGTGAAAACCTTAAATGATACATCTGTAGTTAGAAAGAATCCTGACGAAAAAAATCCTAGAGCAATATTAAAAACTAAAACTTTAAGGTGTTAAACTTGTTGCAAAGAATGAAAGATGAAGCTTTGAAACTTACCACCATGCCTAAAATGATACAGAAAGAAGAGAAAGAAGAGGAGGTGGACAAATTAACATTCAAAAAATAAAATAAAAGAAAGAAAAGAAAAGAAAAATGAAAACTAACCATTCAAGTGTCTTTTCCTCTTTAACTCATCTTGTAAGAGCATCAATAATGTCAAAAGGATGAAGACAAAAAAGATGTGGAAACGTTAAATGATACATCTATAGTTTGAAAGAAAACTTACGAAAAATCCTAGATCAATAATAGAAAACAAAACTTTAAGGTGTGAAACCTTGTTGCAAAGAGTGAAAGATCAAGCTTTGAAACTTACCACCATGCCCAAAATGCGACAGAAAGGATATGGTGAGAAATTTAGAGGAGGAGATAGGGCAAGAATAAAATAAGAATGAGAGAGGGAGAGGAAGATGAAGTGTTTTGCATTTGGAGATTTGGAGAATGAGGGAGGTGTGTAAGAGGCGTGGGAAGGTGACAAATACAAAAAAAAAAACGTAAGAGAAATGCATGCTTGTGAAAGATTTCAAAATTCAAAAATTTGGGCATGTGTCACTCATATAAAGCACCACGTTCTTGCATTTTAGAAAGCCACGTTCTTTCACCTCAACACTTCTACAATTTCCTATTTTAGTAATGAAAAAAAATGTCTTTTGTTAGTCTTTTGAAAAATTTGCCCTTTGTGCTACCTTGAATTGTATTATGTATAAATTAGTGAAGATAAATTGAAGTGAAATATTGCCAATGCATGCACTACTGAATATTGTGAACTAGTTATCCTGGATATAATTTTTAAAATAATTATTACAAAAGTTGGTGCCGAAAAATACATACCAATTCATAATGAAACTATAATACAAAGAGTCTTCATTCTTCTCAGGCATTCTAATTAATAAATTTAATCATTAGTTCTAAAGAAGTTAATTTACATGCATACAAGCTTAGTTAAAATTGTTGGCCCCTTGAAGAAATTTAGGTTTTGAGATTTTTAGGTCTGGAAATGAAAAATAAATTCTGCAGGAACATGTATTAAAAAATATCCAAACTTAGTTGTAGTTATGAGATTGAAAGCATCCAAATTTGAAACTAAACTAAGTATGATTCATAGCAATCACATACAACCAGATCAACCTTCAAAAATGCAAATTAAGTAATTAAGTAATCACTACATCCTAAAATGTCTAAAGTTCAGAAACATATTTAGCTTCATTATTTGAACAAAGATCTGTGCTAACTAAATTAACAACTTCAGGAAGCACAATACTATTTTTGAATATAACAGAAAAAAATGTTGTAACATAATTTTAACAAGGTTTGAAGGAGCTGCGCGGAAGGAGACTCCACTACCACAAATTATGACACAAGCTTTGTCACTTGGACAAACCTTAACTTTGTGTTTGGACGAGGGATTTTAAAAATTCTAAGAAATTGAAATACATAATATTTGAATTACTCACAAATGATTTTCTTTCATTTCATAAATAGTTAGTTTGGATTGAGTAATTCAAATATCATAGATTTCATTTTCTTATTTGGATAAAACAATTTAATTTATACTTTAAGGCAAACTCAACTTTATCCTTAAGCAACCTTCAATCTCGGATGACTCGTCTCGACTTTCAGTCTATATTGACTCCCGAAAATTCAGCTTGGGTCGACTAGGCCTGACTTTTAACTCGGGTTGAGACGTATCGACCATCAACTATGGCGATTGATTTTAACCTTCGGCCAAGGCCGACTCCACACGACCTTAGGCTCATGCTAGCTTAAGTCAACCTTCGGCTCGGGCTGGCTTAAATCGATCTTCGGCTTGCTGCGCCTCGACTTGACCTTCTGCTTAAGTCAACTTGGCTCGACTTTTGGTCCGGGTCAACTCGAATCGACATACGACCCAAGTCGACTCAGCTTGACCATCAACCTGGTCCGACTTTGCGCGACATTGGCTTTGGGTCAACTTGGCTGAACCTTTTGCCCGACCCGACTCAACTGTACCTTCAACTCGACCTGGATTGGTTGAACCTTCGGACCGGCAGGGGTCGACCATTGGCCTAGGCCGGCTCGGGTTGACCATCGACCCAAATTAGATTGATCGGACAATCCACCTGGATCGACTTTGCTCAACCATTCGTTGGGGCTGGCTCAACCTGACGATCCACCTAGATCAACTCGTCCTGACCTTCAGTGCGGGCTTGCTCGGTTTGTCCTTCAGGTTGAGCCCATTCAACTAAACCATCGATCCAGGCCGACTTGATTGGACCTTCAACCTAGGGGATTATCAATGGCCCAAGTCAACTCCGATCGACCATCTGCCTAGGAAAGATCGGGCCAACTGTGACGTACTTAAAATTGTATGACTGATATTTATGACATATTCATATCTATAGTTAAACATCTTTATTCAAATATGTTGATATGATTTTATATAAGAGTTTGAATAATAAAAGTAGAATTTATACTTAATTTAAAAGTTATTAAAATTTTAAGTATTATAAGATTATTATTATTATACTGAAATAAAAATAAAAAAAATATTAATAAAGACGTCACAGTAAAATTCATACGAAAAGTAAAAAAACAAACATATATGTTACGTTTTATTTTAATTTATTGTATATTCTTTTTGTTGTATATTAAAATATTTTTTTAAGTTATTTTTTTATATCTAACATTTTATATATGAAAAAAAATTATAACATCTTTCTAAGTGGTTACGGATATCGTCAAAACTCTATTTTATTTTTCATTAAATTAAAAAAAAAATTATTATACTATAAAATATATACCGATTCAATACTTAATACTAATTAATAATTTCTGAAATTCTCAAAATAATCACTTACGTTGTGTTATGATGGAGGGATTGTAACACCCCATTTAAATAATAACCTTAATTTAAACGAAATGCCACACAGATAGAATATAAGAGACAAGTCTTGGAGTATAAACACTACTCCTTACAATATCCAGAAATGCTACGATGCCAAATACAATTGAAGTGAAAGGATCGACAATAAAATAAATGAAGTGCCAAGCAAAACAATACATGGACCGTGGCCCTAAAGGAAAGCTAGAAATCCAATCCAGAGAGAGACTAAGCAGCGGAACCTCCATCACCCTGATGATCACGGGGAGTTCTCGCATCTGCTCACATCAATAAATTGATGATCATTGCAAAAGGAGAAAACCACACAAGCAAGACATACAACAAACAAAAGGGTAAGCTAGAGTAGAAAACAATTTATCATGCAGTTACATACAAATTCACATTCCAAGATGCTTATGCCATCCAATCATGTTATGACTTCTCAAACAATACACTAAGACTCAGACACGACTCATCTAGATACATATAATTTAGTCGGATTCAACGGATGCTTGCACTTGTGGTGAATTTTCTTGCTCTACCGAGCTGCTCACCCCCAAGCTAAGTGTTGCAATGTCTCAACCCCCACACACAAGGTTAACCCTTAATGAGTTTCAGGACTCTTGCTACTCTGAACACAAGAGTCAGTCCACTCTATGTAAGACTAATTGATTCCTTAGAGCGTCAGGATGCAACCTTACCTTGAATCCTTACTAAATTATATAGATGAGGCACCACCATGAACTCCCACTAACAGGGTCATGGAATTACGTCCCAACCACTGAGGCACCACCACGAGGTCTCACCTAGAGGCTCATGGAATTACGCCCTAACCACACACAACTCATGTTTTCGATAACCAATATATATATAATCCTTCACCACGCCATAACCATGTCACCTTGATAAACAACCATCCCATTCTAGTCACATACCAAGATCATATCAAACTTATCATTCACAACCCGTGAACCATATCATTCATGCATATTCATGTTTCTCACGCTTTTAACATAATAATCCAATCAAAGATGTGTCAATCATACAAGAACAGAGATTTCATGCATATCCATATGTTCCATACCTTGAATGAAACTAGTCAAGTAAATCAAGTAACCAACAACTGCAACAATAGAAATATGCAATCCCTCAAACTCACTGTTGTCAATCTCGCTCAAACCAGCAACTCTAGCTCAGGCGAGAGAGATCCCTCGCTCAAGCTAAGAGATCTTGCCTGGGCGAGTTCTTGAGCACTGGGCACCTTGAGTTCTCGCTCAAGCTAGCCCATCTCGCTCAGGCGAGATTGCTCTCGCTCAGGCGACAACTCGAAAAAGAGGAGAGGGCGAGACACTATTAACCTCGCTTAGGCAAGATGCTCCTCGCTTAGGCGAGAGCTCCTCATTTGGGCGAAAGACACACTCGCCTAGGCGAGTTTAACATGTCTCTCCTGTTTTTCACGCGAGCAACATTCAAAAACACAGTAAAGACATACCCAGCTCAGATTCCATGCATACAAGACATCAATCAGGCATTTAAGACACGATTCACCAATAAAATCAGCCATATACTACAAAACTCAAGGAGCCCTAGCTTCCCTTACCTGGAAAGAGCTAGTCTAAATGACTTGTATACCAAATAGTGAGCACCACAGCTCCAAGGACAACTTAGTGAGATGGAGTGGAAAAGCTTGAGCTTGCTTGGAAAGGATGGGGAACCAAACCCTAGCAGAGAAGAGTTGTTGTTCTAAGAGAGTACGAAGAGGACAAATTTCTAAAAAGTGAGAGGAATGAGAGTTTTAGCTGGTTTAGGGTCTTTGGCTTCTTATGGGCTAACCCTAGGCCCAACTGGTTTTGGACAACCCTTTAAAATAAAGGCAAAAAAGTAAGTGGGCCTTACATGGATGAATTTGGAAGAGGTGTGAAGATCTATTTGTGTGGATAAATATGAATGTTTTTTGTATGGATTTAGAGAGTAGAATAGGGAGATTTACATATAAATTTTATAAAAGTTAATAAATGATTTAAGTGATGTGATAGATAAAATAAAAAGTTATAATAAATAAAAAATTAAAATTACTAAAATACCCTTAATAAAAAAATATATAAAATAATTTTAATTAGATAAAAATATTAAATTATAAAAATTATTATTTGATAAATTTTAATAAAAATTTATAAAAAAATTATATTACGGTAAATTATTATTATTTTTATAATAATAATAATTATTATTTAACACTATAATTAATAATTTATATTATTATTAATTATTATACATATATATTAATTTTATTATTTATTATTATATTTAATTACTATATATAATTTATTATTATTATATATAAATAAATATTAATTATAATAATAATAATTATTTATTATTATTTTTATTTTTATTTATATATATATATATATATATATATATATATATATATATATATATATATATATATATATATACCAAGTACTATGAAAAGAAAAAAAAACGTTTATTTATTATGAATATTTGATGCACCATGAGAAAAACAAAAAATATAGAAATGATGAGGTTAAATTTGTAAAAGTCTTCTATATCGTTGCAAATCTTTGCAGTTTGTTTATGAGAGATAAAATTTTTGTACAATCATGCAAATCTGTGTGTTCATTCACTCTTAAATTGTTTTAAAGGAACATGAAAATTTTTTGTTATCCATCGGTGCAAATTGGTAGATTGTTAAAATCTATTGAAACGAACACTACCTTAATTTACTTTGCGCTTCTTCCAAATATTATATTTTACAATACAATATTATATTTTACACAATACATTATATTTTACATTATTTAGTACATATTATGTTTCCTAAGCCAGAAAGGAAAGAAATATTATTTAGCTACATTTCTTTCCTTATATATTAGCCTTTAAGTAGGAATGGCAAAATGGGCCTGACCCGATGGACCGGTCCGTCAGCCCGACTGAAAAAGTATGGGCCAGGCCAAGAATTTCAGCCCGCCAGCCCATGACAGTCCGGCCCGTCAAGCCCGCTGGCCAAAACGGACCAGCCTGCGGCCCGTACCACTTACTAAAACACATAAACACGTGCCTTATTTTTTTTATTATCCCTCCTCCCTCACTACTGCGCGCGCCCCCCACCACCAAAAACCACAACTCTGCGACTCTTCTTCCTTCCTGATTCTCATCTTTGCGCCACACACACAGACTCGCTTCTCCTCCACCCCCTCGCCGCTGGCCACCACGAAAGACGCTGGCCACCACGTCGCCGCTAGCCATACCTTCTTCTCCTCCACCGTGAGTCACGGTGTGGCTGCCAGAAGCGAGAAAACAGCGCCGTGCACGGAGAACGCAGAGCCACCGTCAGACACTACGATTGGTGGACGATTCCGACCGCCACGACCACCGCCAACACAGGTTTGTTCGTAATTTCCGTTCTGGTTCCCTTTCTCCCAATTTGTAACCTAAATTCTTGATTTCGTAACCCTAGATTTCTGATTTTGTGATTTTCGACCAGGACGACCCATTCTGTGAATCCTAATGGTTGTAGCTGCTGCCATTAATCGTTGTTCATCCTTCAATTTTCCCCCAATTTCAATTTCGTAGCTGCTGCCATTAATTGATCATTTGGTAAACAAGTTTTTTTTTTGTGGTTGCTTTAGAGGTTGATGAAAATTAATTAGGGCTGGAATTGAATGATTTCCTGTACTCTTTAATTCTTCATATGGGGTAGAGCGTTCACAATATGTGAATAGACTAGATTTGGGCACCGTCTTGTTATCTAGCATAACATCAAGCTTTTCTTGTTTGACTAAGGCATGCTTTGCTTTTGTGCTTCAAAGCCCCACAAGTTGAAATGGCTATGTAGTTTGTCAACATGTAAGATGACTGCAAGTTTTGCTAATAAATGTTAATGTAAATATTTGTCAAATTGCATAATTATGGCCACTTAGTTGACTGGACCTGGTCCAAGATGATTAGCTTTACTCATATTTTCATGGATTTTGAACTCAATTTTCTAATTGTTATATTTTAAAACACAAATGTGGAATTTAATTTGTTCAATCTTCACACAATTCTCATGATTTTATGTATGCAATTTGGTTCAGTTGACATCCTAACTTTGAACAATATTAACCTTTTGCTGTAAGTTTGATGTAACTTTGTAGAAGAGTCGGTATACTCATTTTTGTTTTATCATCTTGTTGTTAGGATTTAGTGAACCAGATTTAATATCATGGATGAGCATGAGTCTAATAGTAGTCCTCCTCCAAGTAAAGATCATGAAACTGAAACTGTGTGTAATGAGTATGAGTCTAAGAATGTTGATGCGGTTGAAGAGGATATGGATGATAGTGTAAAACTTAGAGAATCCTCTAGTAGTAAGAAAACTGAGAAGTCAAGAACTTCTGATGTATGGAAATATTTTACAAGGATTGGGGCTGGTGATGATGGAAAA
>Ga0214545_1007936_pt1 | contig 17357 bp, 9 predicted proteins | sample CNSS4metaG_FD_160064 | JGI IMG/M metagenome (GOLD analysis project Ga0214545, IMG submission 160064) | Root nodule microbial communities from cowpea collected in UCLA plant growth center, Los Angeles, California, USA - CNSS4 | ecosystem: Host-associated > Plants > Roots > Nodule | place: USA... | reverse complement strand
TATATATATATATATATATATATATTTGAAATGAATGAATGAATTGTATGGTCATGCTAAATTTTAATGATCAAATTTTTGGTAACTGATGACATTAAATAAAGATATATTTTAATTATATCTTTTTTAAACAACTAACTTATTGCAATTTTTAAGTAAAACACCATGTCTTAGAGAGTGTAAAACATTTCTTGTTGGAATTAAATTATTATTATTTATAAGATTTTATTTTAAATTTAATTCATGTAAGTGAATTTGTTTTAATAAATATTACAATTGGTATATATTTTTTGAGTTATATTATGTGGATAACTAACTTGGATATTGTAGTTATATTCAAAATTTATTTTTCAGTTTTAAATCAACTAAAACCAGCTCAACAAAATGTAAGATTAGCTCACTATAACATTCTAGTCGGATATTAATAATTTAAATAAACAAAAAATAATTAAATAAAATATAACTTATCATTTATAGAATTCTTTTTTTCCAAAACGTAGAAAAATTTAAAACTTTATTTATCACGTCGAAATGTGTAATGTCTCGCACTTACATTATTACCAAAACCATGTTCCAAAACCATTACAATTCAAGTTTGAAAATACTAAAAGGACAATAAAAAGTAAAAACAAAAGTTTTTAATCAAATCCCCACTAGCCCTAAGCATCCACGTCCTCACCTGTAACACCATTTGCTTATGTGTAACAAGTTACACGATCATCGCCAAATACAAATAGATATGGTGAGCCCAAAATAAGAGAAATAATACAATGTATCCCAAAACCCAATTATCAAGTTAAACTAACAACCCTTCTGAGGACTACCATCCTCAGACACAATCATAACCACCATTGTGCGCATCCCAATTCTACACACTTTGATGATATCCTCAAGATGATTCTTGTTGCCACAAGTTTCAACTCGTGGTTCCACCATCTACCAGCCACCACTTGTAGATCACACGGGAGAATTATCATTTTACGGGCTACAATTTGCAATACCGAGTGGAGCTCCCCAATATGAACTACAATTTGTATTTATCAGTGGACTACCAACCTCACCTGGCCATTACTAGTGAAGGGCAATCAAGTGAAACCAATCTGTACAAGCCACAACTCGCACGCTCACACCAGAATTCCAATTACCATTAGGCTTCAATCTAGAATAACCACGTGTTTAACTCCCCATTACAAGTTACAACTAGTAAAATAGGCCCCCAACAAGTCATCTCCTCAAGGCCTCCATCCAAAGTTGTGTAAAAAATCTTCCAACGTAACCCATCACTACACACGGTATCGTCTGGCGCAACTCCAGCATCGTCAGGCAAAATATCACTCTAAATCGCCTGGCGGGAACCACACGCCACCAAGCGCCACGCACTCCAGAAGTTCTTGTTTGACAGTTATCGCCTAGCGGGACGATCCTCACCTCCAAGCACCACACATACTAATGGCCACTATTTTGGCCGTTATCGTCTGATGCCTTGCCCCGCGCTGCTAGGCGTCATACTAGTAGCACTAGTGCTACTGGTTTTTAGGCACTTTAGACAGGTTCCAACGAACCCAATCACCCCACATGCAATCTAAAACACACAAAAAATGCTTATAATATTATAAAGACCTGACTCAATCATACTCAAATATGTCATCTTTATACCCATATGCATCCACAATCAATATCATGCCAAAAACTCGCTTTTCTAACAAAGCAATAGTCATGATCTTTGACAACCCTAACCAGAAATATAAACTAAACATTTAGCTCATGCCAAAACAAGAAATCCTATCACATAGTGCCTATAATACTCCCTTAACCCCAATCCCTATGTTAGTCCAATGTTTCTTTATGCATAGAATTCAGAACACCATCATTGATCCTTTTTCCAAAGTCTATCACATTTAAGCCAAAATCCGACCTCACAAAACCCCTAAGTCATGCCCATACTCAGTCAGCATCCAAAGGATTGTTGATCAGCGCCTATCGCCTAGCGGTAACATGAGTACCACCAGGTGGTGCATCCCATTTTGGAAAAATCTCATATTTTCCTTGCACCAATGCGAACCCTAATCCCCTAAATAATCATTCTAGTGATGCAACGTCCACCAATTTGTGCTCAATCACAAATATAGAGTTCATACCCAACCAATTTGCATTTAATTTCATAAAATCACTCACCAACCATAATTTGAAATCAAATTCATTCATCCTCAATCGCAATCATGAACTGTCACTCTAATTATGCAATTGTTCATACAATTATCATCAAGTAATACACTCCCCGACATTCAATCACATCACAATTCACACGGTCATTCATATGGATACAATTGGGCAATCTAGTTTGCGTCGTCTGGTAGACAGAACACAACTGACAGGCAATTCATAACAAAACCCAGAAAACTGGGTTCAAGACACATGCATCACCTAGCGGGTCTTCAAAGCCATTAGGCGGCTTTTGGAAAAATTATAGAAACTTGAAAATTATGCCTCTATACATCATACAATTATGCAATTGAAAATAAAACATAGATATCAGCTCCCTTAACCTGAGGGTTTTCCTTAGCTTAGCAAAAATAATAAACATGAAAAGAAACTACCTTGCGCCAGCCAAGGTTCGAACACACAACCACACACTTACGTGCTTAACAAAAAGAAGAAGGATAACTGCTTAACTAAAACCATATATTTAATCTATGTGCTTAACAAAAAGCAGAAGGATAAATGCTTAACCAAACCATATATTTAATCTACACGCTTAACAAAAGGCAAAAGGATAAATGCTTAACCAAAACCATATATTTAAGTTATGCGCTTAATAAGAGGCAGGAGGATAATTGCTTAACCAAAACCATATATTTAACCTACACGTTTAACAAAATGGAGAAGGATAACTGCTTAACCAAAACCATATATTTAAGCTACATGCTTAACAAAATATAGAAGGATAACTACTTAACCAAAATCATATATTTAAGCTACGAGCTTAACAAAAAGTAGAAGGATAAATGCTTAACCAAAACCATATATTTAAGCTACACACTTAACAAAAAGCATAAGGATAACTCTTTAATCAAAACCATATTTTTAAGCTACGCGTTTAACAAAAAGCACAAGGATAACTCTTTAACCAAAATCATATATTTAAGCGATGAGCTTAACAAAAAGCAAAAGTGTCAACCCCCAATTTCGTTTGGATGATAGTGATAAGAAATAAAAGGTGAAACTAATATGTAGAGAATAAAAAAAAAAAAAACACAAAATGGAAAATGTAAAATAAAAGATACTTTTATTATTTTAAGAAATAATATATAGATATATTACATTTTTACCTTATTTAATTTGAATCTCATTATTTTATCTTATTTTATTTTATTTTTGTTATTATTATTATTATTATTATTATTTTATTTATCTCATTTTGATTTGATTTGATTTTGTTTTTGTTTTTTATTTTACTTTTTTTTTATTATTATTATTATTATTATTATCTCTTTCTATATTATTTCTTTTCTCTTCTTTCTTATTTTTGTTTGTATCCTTTTCTTATTTTTTTAGTTTTATATTACATATATATGTATTTTTTTTCTTTTCTTCTCTGATTTATTTTTACCCTTTTGTTTTATTCTATTTTCCTTTTATTTTATTTTTAACTCTTTTATTTATTTATTTATTTTATTTTTTGGTTTACTTTTATAATCTCGACTAATTTCAAGTGTAGGGGTAGTTAGCATAGAATTTATTGTGATTGTCATGTTCACGACTAGCTTTTTCTTTTTTTGGGGAGTAATCAGTTGGCTAAGGTCCTATTCTATTACTATTCATATACAAAAATGGAATATTGCACCAGTGGAAATTGTGGAAAGGGAGATAAGGTGGCTGACTCCATCTGTTGGAAATGATTAAAGAGGAAGATGACCAATGGCAGAAGAAAAATAAGAGGCAGGAAGCAACAACCATTCCCCTGGCCTGACCCTATATTCTAACGTTGGAGACTTAGAGTGCTTCAATTTTTGAATCTTGCCCAAGATCTTTAACAAAAAGGAAGAGATTTGAATAACAACATAATACATATCTCTAGGGAGGAGAACGAAGGGAAAGAAACAGGAGGACGCATATCTAAAAATAAAGAGAAGGAAATATTGGGAGAGAGGAACAAAAATCCAGCAGGAAGTACCACAAACACCAACAACAAGCAACACAAACACAAGGAGGCTACAAGAGGTAAGCACAACTAAATTCTTGAAATGTACAAATGAATGTGAAACTGTCTGGTCTTTGAATGAATGATGTTGTGTTGTGTTATGCTTGTCATTCTTGATTTGTTGTTGATTCATGATAATGATGTTGTGCTTGAGTTGTTGTTCCTTGAGCGTTTGAGAACATAACCCATGCTGACCATCGTTAATTTATGCACATCACATTCCATTGCTCACACCCACATTTTCGCCATCCAACCTCCAACACTAACCACCTTCACAATGTTGTCGACGAGTCAGTTTCGAACGAAATGTGACAGCATCGTTGGAGCTGCATCGACTGGAAGGGAAAGATGCAGCTATTCATTGTATTGGACCAGATGATTCGTGTGAGAAGAAAGATGGGACCGAAGGAGCACTTGCGAGCGAAAAGGAATGAAGTCGAAACATCATTGTGAACGTTGGTGGCCTTTAATGGTGGTTGTTGGCAAAAGCAAATGACAAGTTAAATGCAGAAGCAAGATTTTAATGATTATAAAGAAAGCCTAAAACCCATCTGGAAGTCAATATGAAGAACATGTGTTTTTATGTTTAAAGTTATCTTGTAAATTGTACTTAGAATAATTTAGAATCAACAACAAAGATCAAAATCCTGGTACTTCTCGAAAAACCAATGTGATAATTGATTATCACTTAGGATAATCGTTTATCCTGAGCTGAGTCCAAATTTTTAGATTAACACTGGAATAATCGATTATCACCTCTAATAATTTTGCTTAAAGTTTTGTTTTCAGAAAATACACTAGAATAATCGATTATCACTAATTTTTGACCTAATTTTCAGTTTGAACGTGACTGTTCAGTTTTTGACCTAATTTTTGGAACCCCTATTTAAGGAACATCAGAGTTACTTCGAACATACCTTTTTGAGAAGCTAGAGTGCTAGTGTTGTGACTGCAAAGAGAGTTCTCTGAGTGTTCTCAAAAGAGCTTTGAAAAACCTAGTGTGGGTAGAACGATAACTTTCCTGAGAGGGTTTTCTAGGAGATTGAGTGTTGTTGATGTTGCTAGGAAAGCTAAGGTCAAGATTCTCTGTGTGATTCAAAGAAAGGTGTTCATCTCTTGTGTCTTCAAGAGATGTGTTTTCTTTCCTTATTCTTTTGTTATCTGATTGTAATATGATATTTGTTAGTGATTGAGTTAATCTCTTTATTTGAAGAGATTAACAACTAGACGTAGGATCTTTTGATCTGAACCAGTATAAATACTTGTGTGCAATCTTCTTCTCTATCTCTATATTTTATCTACTATTGCTTTTAAAGGAATTGATATTTAAATTAATCGGTAAAATTTTGGAAAAATTTTAAATTATTAATTTTATTACTTAAAACCAATTCACCCACCTCTTGGTTTTTTCCAAACGCCAAACATTCTGCTGCACGATACCAACAGTGGCTAGCGTCGTCAACGTAGGTCCTTGGCTGGCCATAAAGGCAGCAACGTCGGCGATGGTGGCTCTAGAGGTGCAGCTAGTATGAGGTTCGACGAAAGCAACAACGAACACGCCTCTATTGGGTGGCTTTCATTTTTTATAGGAATGGGATAACTCTAGGGTTTTCTTTTTTTTTGTTGTTAGAAGAAGAAGATTGGCTTACCATCTCTTTGCCCCTTGCACCCCGTAGTTATTCCCTGCACCTTCTATTATTTCCCTTTGGGCTAGAATTGATTCTACTTAGTGCACCCCTTTGTTTTATGTGCTTATTTATTTTTATGTGCTTATTTATTTTTAATTAGCCCACATTTCACTACACACACCTCCCATTAACTAGTTCTTGCACCACCTTTTTACTATCTTTCACACCTATTTTTTTATTTATTTTTTGTTTCACTCTTTGGTTTGGACTTTTATTTTAAATTTAAAACACTTTTCACACTTTGACCTGATTTCCTTTTAATAACTCACATTCTCTCACACTAAACTTGTATTTTCATAAAATATAAACATTATAAAAAATGTAAAAAATACAAAAAAATGAAATCATTTTTCAAATAATTTTCTAAATATCTTTTAAAGAACTACGTAATCCTGATTTTTTACTGTAAATGAGAATATGTAGGACCAAGGTCAATCCTTGTCAGGCCCAAAAACCAAAAAAATATTTTTTTTCTTTTTAGTATTATTTGTCTCATTATTTTTGGGGAAAAAACATTTTGAAAATCACATCAACTTTGCATGTTTAATTAAAGGTACCGCCCTTAGGCGGGCCTGTAGGGTGCTAACACATTCCCTACGCGTAACCGACTCTTGAATCCAAAAATATGGGTTTTTCGCAGACTTGCTTTATCTTTATGGTTTTCCAAAAATACCTATGGTGGCGACTCCAAATCCCTTTTTAAAACCCATTTCTTTTTTGTTCGTCGTCCATCGCGATTTCGGTTGCGACAAGAACGATAACTACTTAACCAAAACCATATATTTAAGCTACGAGCTTAACAAAAACAAAAGATAACTACTTAACCAAAACCATATATTAAGCTACGAGCTTAACAAAAAGCAAGAGAACTACTTAACCAAAACCATATGTTTAAGCTACGAGCTTAACAAAAAGCAGAAGGACATCTGCTTAACCAAAACCATACATTTAAGCTATAAGCTTAACAAAAAGTAGAAGGACATTTGCTCAACCAAAATCATTCAACTGGGTTGTGATACTAACTGAAGTTTCTTCGACATGTTAATTTACTCAATCGAGTTTTCAAGGCAGAATGTTAGTATGATCAGTCCGCGAGGAAGTAGTCATTCTTTGAGGTCCACTCCTAACATACAAAAGGACGAGGACAAGTATGTTCGTTCTTAGTCTATGTATGAAAAGGTTTGTGAGAAAAAGGAAAAAACTATCCTCTGATACTAAGGGCTCGTCCTTTAGACAATTTATTTAGTGTGAGTACATTAGGAAAAAATTGGCCTCTGATACTAAGAGTTCATCTTTGGACAACCTTTTCAGTATAAAGACATTGAGAAAACATTAACTTCATGTACTAAGGGCTCGTCTTTTGGTCGACCCTTTTAAAATATAAATATATTAAGAAGAAAATAGCTTATAATACTAAAGGCTCGTTGTTTAGATGACCTATTCAGTGCAAATATATTAAGAAAAAAAAAATAGCTTCTAATACTAAGGGCTCATCTTATGGACAACCTATTCAGTGCAAATATATTAAGAAAAAATTAGTCTCTAATATTGAGGGCTCGTCTTGGGACGACCTCTTTGGGATAAATGTAACAAAAAATCAGCTTCTTATATTGAGAGCTCATCTTTCAAGCGACCTTTGTATGAACTTGTTAATGAAAATTTGGTTATTTTGTAAGGTCAAAGGTTTAGAAAACCATAAGCCAAGTTGGCGTAACGATTGATAATATTGCATCAAGCATGAAAAGTACGAAGGCGGTGTGTTTTAAGCATACCTAGGGGGAAGGGAGAAGATCAATAATGTTCGTAGAAGGAGAAAATTATGGAGGTAAGAAATAATGGTAAGAGGAAACAATTTGAAGTAATAAGAACGACTTAAAGAAGAGAGAGAAGAAAAAGACTCTAAGAAACTACACTACGCAAAGCCTGTTAGGGAAAATCACACCCGTTGAAAAACCTGTATAGACCTTTGATTCAAGACATGTGGCAAGGGTAGGTAAAACATAGTGAAAGGACGTGGGGAGTTGAAAACGACGAGTTTTCAAATAAAGCAACCTTCTCGTTTTTACTTTGGAGAGCTAAAAACTCAAAGGTTGGAGGGCTATGTACCATCCAGGATGACCTATAGTGACCAATCAAGCTATGAAGAAAATAAAATAGAATAGCATATCTCTAATAGGTCGAGTATGATGTAAGTCGTAAGGTGAGATATTTGTTAAAGATGCACCATATAAGTCGACTTGAAACAACAGGTCCAACATGCATTAACACTACACCATTTTTCACTTTAAGCAACGGGTAAAAAGTGTTGGCTAAAGTTAAAAAAGTGTGGCCTAAACTTTAGGCAACACTTTGGCAACAATTTTATAGGTGTGGAGGATATGGCTGTTGGCTTAGGTTATAGGCAACAATTTTTGTACTAAAGGCCACACAATTTACAAAACTGTTGCCTTATAGTGTTAGAATAGGCCACACATTGTAAATGTTGTCTATTCTTTATAGACAACACATTTTGAATGTCGTTTGTTTTTTATAGGCAACACATTTTGAATGTTGCTTATTGTTTTTAGACAACACATTTAAAATGTTGCTTCATGTTTAGACAACATGTTTTTAAATGTTATCATATGTAAATGTCATACCTCTTATCTATCCTTTAGAGAACACTTTTCTAATGTGGCTTGTTGTGTATAGACAATATATTTTAAATGTTGCTTATTGGTTTTAGACAACAAACTGAAAAGTTGCTTCATGTTTAGACAACGTATTTTAAATTGATTTAAAATATAAACGTACATTTAGCTCGATAGTTTTAAAATTATAATTATTCATTTAAGCAATTCTTATATTATTTTGTGTTAATGATTTATGTAACATAATAATAATTTTACAAAACATGTAATATATGTAATAACGGTAAGAGTTAAAAGTAACATATGTGTAGTCCAATGTATGCTAAAACTAAAAGTGTTGTAAGTATTAAAAATAAAAGTTAAAACATAACAAAAGAATTATAACATTTGCTATGCAAAATCTAGAGGTTCTTCAATCAATCATTCTTCCATTTGCTTTGCGGTATTTTCTTGAGGTTCTTGATCAACCTAAAAAAAATAAACAAAAATTGATCAAGCTTTTCAAAATATGATCTAATATGTAAATGAAATAAGATAAATACAAAGTACCCAAATTAAAACATTGAATGCAAATTGTTAGTTGTTGACATGAGAAGCCAAGGTGGTTTGCTTCTTGAAGATTTGATGAAGATTGAATGAAGCCCTTTTGAACCATCTTGAAGTCATTACCATTGAAATGAAGCCTACATTGATGAAAGAAAAGAGATTTGATGATAACTTTGTTGATCAAGGCTAGAACGTGTGTTGTCCATGTAGTACATCATTAACAAAGTGTATTTATAGTTTGTAATTCATGTTGTAGACCTTATTGCATTAATTAAATGTAGTTTGGTCTTTATTGTGTTTTTAATCTGTTGAATGGTTTTTCAACAAGTTAAAATGTCTCTTTTAATCTGTTGAATGGCTTTTTAACAGGTCAAAAGGTTGGCTAAAGTAGTCTTAAACTGCAACAAATTCAATTAGTTGATTTAGTTTTTAATCGACTGATTTCACTTAAGTCAAGTGAAATCAGTCGATTGATTTTAAAATCAACCTGTTGAATTTCGTAACAGTTTGACTATAAAAGTTGTGATTTTCGAAAGAGAGGTGAGTTGATCATTTTAGAGCACGAATTTGTTTTGGAAACTTGTGGAAACTCTCTCCTTTGTGATCATACGTGTTGCAGCTGTTGAAGATTGATCTTGTATCAATTCTTAGAGCTTTTGGCTTGGTTTAAAGCTTGGAGAAAGTGGTTTGTGGTAGGCAAGGTTGTGCTACCACTAAGGTTTGATCTTTCTCAAGCTTTGTGTGTGTGCTTGGTGGTTTTCTAGGTCTGCAAGAGGATTCTTGCTGTGCTGGTGTGATTCTTGTGTGATTCAAGAGTCTTTTGTGGTGTTTTTGCATATTTTGGAAGTGTAAGGGTGGATACTTTGTAAAACTTTTGAAATAGTGCAAAGTCAAGCTAAGGTTGCCTTGACAAACTGGATATAGCTCAGGTTTGAGTGAACCAGTATAAAAATCTTGTGGGGTCCTCTCTTCTCCAACCTTTCTCTCATGCATTTTCATTTTAAAGTTTAAAGAACTTGTGCTTTAATAATCCTTTTCATGTTCTTGCATGTTTTCATGGCATATGCAGCATTGAGCATGTTTGTATAATCATTTGGAACTAGTCTTGATCATTCTTGAGCATTGTTTCTGGTTTAAAATTCAAATTCACATTTCTGCATTTTTCCCAATATTTTAGTCGACTATTTTTCTGTTTCAATCGATTGATTATACCAGAACAGAATCTGTTTAGTAAAATCAATTTGTTAACTCTGTTTTTGATCGATTGAAGGTGTACAGTTCAGTACTGTTTGCATCCTAACTTGATGATCTATTTGATTAAATTAAAGGTGGTTTTTAGCTTGCAAAGATAGCCTAAATTTTTAACTAGCCAATTCAACCCCCCTTCTTGGCTTTTCAACCATTTCAAAACTAACATTAGCATGTTGTTATACCTGGTCAAAACAAGGAACATGAGTGGAAGCAGATGAATGTGGAGCAATGGCACTATTTTCTTTCCCAAAAGCTAATGACATCATATGTTCTATATCGTCCTCATTCAAATCAGGGTTTTGTTGCTTAAGTATGAGTGTCATCATTGTTTCAAACCTTCAATCCTTTTTGCCATCCCATCTATTTTCATATCATATCATTTTTTAATTGCAGCAATTTCTTGATTTCTTTTAAATAATGATGGGGTCACAATCCTTCCAAAACAATGAACCTGACCAAGCTTTTCTTTTCCAAACATTGATTCAAAAGTTTTTTCCACATTTTCAGTTGACGAGTTTTGCATAGATCCTTCTAGCTTAGACTGAAACATATGCATATGTATATACATCAAAGTTCATGATTAAAAAAATGAACTACTCAAACATATATCATAAATTAAAATAAACTTACAATAGTATCCAATGTTTCTTTGTCCATTGCTTTTTCGTTCCTACAAGGACGACCTTGGCGAGTTTTTATAAACATTTCAACTCTACTGACTTCTTCTCCATCTTTTTTTCCCAGCACTCTATATGTATTGAAAATTAAGCCTTCAACTAATGAGAATCTCATTCTAACAAGTAATATAACAAAATTCTCAAAGTCTCATTATAAATGACAATGCACTGGGAAATTTGTCACTTGCATCTTTAATTTTCATGAAATGAAAAAAAAATACAAGGAACATGAAATAACCAGTGATATAATCTTGTTTTTATGAAGGCGCAATCTAAATAATTGAGGCCTAGATCAAAATCAGTGAGGAAAAATAAATTATCTTTGGGAATGAGACCTTAATTAATATAATGAATAACTAGAATGGAAGCCTAATAATGATGAATAGAAAGGGCACAATAAAATGTTATATTGCAAAAGAAATAATATGTGCACGTGTGACCAAGGATTGGGACCATATTTAATTAAAGGCAATATTCATGATGTGCTGGTGTTAAAAATATATGCATAAGATGATATTTCTTATATTTCTTTCATGTATAATAAGTGTCTGACTAGTTTGCCAAACATGGCATGTCAGACTAATCACTTGAACAACAAATTATCTTAATGCTAGTAACTAGGAAATCTAAATAAGACAAATAACAGGTGCTATGTAAGAATATTAAGAGTAGACCCAAAACGTATTAGCAGAAACACTAAATCACAATTTTAGTCCTTTTTAGTCGATGAAGTCAAATAAATTTTCATCAAAATCATCTTGATTAAAGGTAATTTCCTCCCCTACACTGGAAAGCTTTTGACCTACTATCACATGCATGTCTTTCCTAGCCCAATTAAGCTCACCATCATTTCTTGTAGCATTTAGTTCAACACCATTTGATTGGTCAGATTGGTCACCCATGTTAAATAAATCTCTTGGAACCTTTTTCATAACATAATTTCTATTTATGTCTAAAGGGTCTTAGATATAAAAGCATTGTTGGACTTGAGAAGCTAGCACAAAAGGATCACTTTCATACACTTTTTTGTTGAAATATACACAAGTAAATCCATATTTGTCTTCCTCAGCTTCATACCAATCACATTTGAACATCACAAACTTTAAATTACTATAATAGTCCAACTCATTCCTCAGCTATGTTATGTATGCATTCAAATATTGGAGGAATGAGAACATCACCTATAACTAAAGAAGAATTATCTTGCTTAAGCGCCTCAACTTAAGGAACTTTACTGTGAAATGGAGATAACCCAAAGATAATGCAACATCTTGGATACAAGCTGCAATTGAGATAAAGAATTAGCCAGAAACATTCATTATTGGTATATATATGTTTACAAAACGGACACATTACAAAGCCAAAGCCAAAGCCAAGAAACAAGAACTATAAACTAATTTTTAATGATATATGTATGTTTAGTTATGTGCATAAAACATGTAAGGTATAAAGGAGAATGGAAGATAGTTTAATGTACAACAACCTACATCATTCCTTAAACTTAATCTTTTAGCATATTTTCTCTCTTTTTCAAGTCAATAATTAAAGTATTAAAATTAAAGTCAATAATTCTAAACACAATAATGTATTATAATATATTCAAATTATAATCATTATGGCATCCAACTTGTATTGGCGTAATAACGTATTACGAATTTTTAACTTCTTTTATTGGCTTGTAGGAGGTAATTACTTTACTATTTGTACTCCCTCTCATACCTTTGCTTCCCACTTTTAGTTCTTTTACCTTAAAGTTACCTATATTTGTACTCTCGCTCATACCTTAAATTTCTTTTACTATTGCCATTCATCATTAGCTAAAATGTAATTCTTTCCCAAATTCATTGACTATACATCAGCCCCACCACTATCATTCTCCAGTTCCATTTTAGTTTTTCTCATTTCCTTCTCAACTACTTTCTTAAAGCTTCTAAAACTACTACAGCAATACATGGTGCTCTAAAATAATATCCTACTAACAATTTCCTATCAATGATAAACTAACGAAACTAAGCTTACAACACTACAACAAGGTTTAATTAAAATAGAAAAAAATGAACATAAGCAACATTGAATCTTTGAGAATGCAAGTTATTCACAAAAACCATCAGTTAACACTGTTGACATTTAAAATCCTCTCAACTCGTATATATTCGCTGAACATGAAAACTTTGATAGCATATAAAGGTAAAATCACACACAAAATAGAAAAGAACAATTAGGGGATGAAGTCGAAGATATGATTTCCAATCTACACTTGAATCGAAACGAAATTAAAAATGTCAAAACCCTAGAAAATGGGTAAACACATACCTATAGCCGGAAAAACTTAGGGAATCATCAAACCAGCGAGTGTAGGTCTGAAATCACTAACGAACAGATCAAAATCACAACAAAAATTGAAGGTTCTTAATTTTCGCAGAGGAAACAGAGGTTTTAGGAATTTCAGAGAAATGTTGAACATACCGGAGGGAAAAGGGAGCAGAAACAAAAAGTGGTTGATAAGCGAAGACGTGGTGCAATGGTCATCAAAAGAAGACACTGAAGCACTAGTGTGGTGTTGATAAAAGGAGTCGCGATAATGAAATGTGAAGAAATGTACACTGTGAGCAGAGAACGAAATTGAAAAATTTTAATATTATCATAAACATAAAATTTCTATACATTATTATTATTATTAACGCAAAAAAAATGTTTACGTTTTACATAATTTTAAAGTAGTAAAATATTTACATTATTACATTAGTAAAAACTTAAAGTAAAAATTCAATATCGTTTTCCATGAAAAAAAAATTATGATATATTTACTGTATTGGACTATTTAGCAAAGATAAATATTATGTGTAAAAAATTTAAGACTTTTTGTGTAAGGTTATTTGTAAATTTAAGGCCACATTTTTTTATCACATATTTTAAAGACAATATTTTAAAAAGTATGGTATAAATTATCAATATTTTATGAAATGTGGTCTTTGGTAATTTTTAAACCACATCTATAAAAAAGTGTGGTCGTTGTTAATTTTTAAACCACAACTACAAAAAAGTGTGGTCTTTGATAAATTTTAAACCACCTCAATAAAATTGTTGTCTTTAATATATTTAAGCAACAGTTTTTTATGTGTTGGCAAGTTCATTGTTGCCTAAGGCAAAAAATGGTGTAGTGTAAATAAAGAAGAATATCTCCAAAGGGTCGAGCTAAGAAAAAAAGAAGTGAATCAGAGAAGCAAATCCCCAAAGGGTAGAGCTATGAAAGAATGAAGTGATTAGACAAACATATCTCCAAATGGCCAAGCTACGACAAAATGAGTTAGACATGAGTTATAGATTGACTTAATTATTTGGGATATTTTATTTTGTAACCCATATTTGTTAGTTATTATAAACTGATTTATGAGGAATTTATTAGCGATTGTTATTTTTCAGTAGTTGTTATCTTAAAAGATATTCTAAAGAGATAATCTAGTATATATTTTTAAATTTGCAACTGATTTGCTTATAAATAAAGCTCTCACTCCCACGGCCAAGGGACAAAACTATTTTGGCCTGAGTTGTTATTTGTTGATGTTGAAATACTTCTTTATTTTTGCTCTCTGTAAGACCCGTGAAATTTAATTAATTAATAAATGCGGGTGGTGGGAGCCTTTATGGAAAGTACTAGCTCAAGTGGTTGAGAGTACTTAATTGTGTGAGAGGACTTGTGTTCAAGTTCTATGTATGCCATTGTGTGTTATCTAATTTATAGTTATTTTTATAATTATGCTCGGCCATGTGGAGTGGTCATATAATTATAGGATTAGATAAATTATCATGAAACATGAATTGGTTGAGTGGTTATGCATTGAATTGAACATCAGGCATGGGTATGGGTTCGATCCTTGCTGAACCCAAATTAAGCTTTCTTTTTGCTAAACTTGTTTTTGGAAAAGAGGAGAAGGGGGAGAAACCCTAGCAGCAAAGTGAAGGCAGCCAAAGGGGCTGAAAAACAACTCCATAATGGCTTTGAATGATAATTATCATAACCTATGCTTGTATTGCACATTACGGAGAGAAAATTAGAGAGAAATGTGAGGTTGAGTGCCATGCAGGAGCTGAATTGGGTGAGAGAAGAGAAGCCATTCTTTTATCAAAGAAGGAGACAAGAACTTTCAAGCTTAGCAAAGGAAACCAGGTTAGGGGAGATTTTACACGTTAGAATTTTACGTTTGGCTTTGAATTGCATGACATATTCCGAATTGGCTTTCGTTTCTGGTTACATTTTCGTGTTTCTGGAAAATTTCTAGAAACCGCCTGGCGGGCTGTTCATAGCCGCTAGGCAGCACATGCATTTTGGCCTATTTTTGGGTTCCTGAAGAGGAACCTCCTAGCGGTAAGCTCTCGACCTCCAGGCGACACAAACCAGTTTCACCCAGTTTTCACGGTTTTTATGAAGGGCCTAGTGGTGGTGATTGACCCGCCAGGCGAAGCGACCCATTTTGGTTCGATTTTGATATTTTCTAGGTGCTGGGAGGATTTTGATCAGAGGGAAAGTTAGTTTAAATTATTAAGTGCTGAATGGTTGTCAAACTTCATTGAGTTTCACATAATTGGGGACAAAATATGATGGAACGGTGCGAACATGTTTTTAGGGTTGACAAATTTGGGGATTTTGATGATTGGAGTACAATTATTGTGTAATTACATTAGAATCAGTGCTGAGTTTTTGGAATGGAATATTGTGTCTGTAATGTTGTAATTGTGAATACAAATGGAGGAGATTAGGAAGAGAAAGGCTAAAAAGGGGTATGAGAGTTCTGGCAGATGTAACAGAACTTGGAATTTTTCCCAGGACTGGTGCACCGCTTGGCGGGTTACAGCGTGCCGCTAGGTGACAGAGCGACATTTAGAAGCGTTTTGTGAAGTTTTGGGGGTGCGCTGGGTTCGGGGTGGATGCTGTGATGATTTGGATATGAAATGATGTTGAATAATTAAGTGAAATGTTTCCCTTGTACTATCTCTAGAGTTGGTAGTAAATTGTGAAGGATAAGAGATGGGAACTAATGAGTGGACTTAGAAATTGTGAATATGTTGTGGTGGGTCTGAAGTATAACGTATGGTAGAGGTTAGTATGTATTGCTCATAAGCCTAGCTAGTGATTCGGATGGTTGACTTAGACAAACGGATAACTTGTACATAAGGATCATATAGTATATTAGATTATAAGGCATAATATATGGTTGTTGTGTGAGTATGAATGAATTAAATATGATACTAACAAGTAATAGTAGTTAGTCATAAGCTAGTATGAGATGCAGGAGTTGTGTGGTTGATGAGAAGGATTGATCTTCAGTAAAACAATCATTGGTATAAAGGGATTGAAGAACTGCGTAAGATTGAGAACAATGGTGAAGAAATGACTAATAAGAGAAATTATATTATGGAGGAATGTGACTGCATGATAGAGGATTACAAAAGGGCTGGAGTGCAGAAAAACCAGTACAACACGTTGTACTGGTGTGGCACCTTGCGGCGGGGTTCAACCCGCTAGGCGATAGCGGTGATTTAGAGGGCAACCTGCACACGTGACGCCTGGCGACAGAGAACTTTCTGCCAGGTGATAGGTGCAGAACAATGAGCATTTGAGGCGCGAAGCACCTGGCGGTACGCGTCCCCGGCCAGACGATCTGGAAGCAGCAACGCCTGGTGCCTCGTGAGCAGCGCTAGGCGATCTGGTGGCAGCAAAATGATGTGCTTTTGCTGTTTGGTTGCGTGATCTACAAGGTTTTAGTGATGCTTCAAAGGTGGGTTGCTGGTGTTCCTTGAGTTGAGCTCAGAACGTATCCCTTGAGTTGAGCTCGGGATAGGGGTTAAGCATGTGGCATTCCTCGAATTGAGCTTGAAATGACATCCCTCGAGTTGAGCTCAAGATGGTGGATGAACACGAGGAACCCTTGATTGAGCTCAAATTGGCGAGTGTTACTGGTGTGAGTGTCCTGGTTATGGCAAGTACGGATGGGTCCAGATAGATTGCCCTCCTCAGTTATTAGCTGACGAGTTTGGTAGTCTTGGGACGTTACGAACTATGTTCGTATTTGGGAACTCCACCTGGCATTACAGTGTGTGATTCGTAGCATGGTTTCCCGCACATGCTCTATCGGTTGTGGCTGATAGGTATGGCAGCAAGATACCTTGAAGTACTCGTTAGAATTTGTAGAACACGAATAACATGGTTGTGGTCATGTGATAAGGAATCAAAGGAGGGAATTCCTAGGGGGTGATTGTATGATATATATATATATATATGTATATATATATATATATATATATATATATATATATATATATATATATATATATATAAAATTTATATATATGTATATATATATAT
>Ga0214545_1007934_pt1 | contig 17359 bp, 7 predicted proteins | sample CNSS4metaG_FD_160064 | JGI IMG/M metagenome (GOLD analysis project Ga0214545, IMG submission 160064) | Root nodule microbial communities from cowpea collected in UCLA plant growth center, Los Angeles, California, USA - CNSS4 | ecosystem: Host-associated > Plants > Roots > Nodule | place: USA... | reverse complement strand
AAAAAAAAATAAAAAATTAAAAAAAAAAAAAAAAAGTGATTCAAAAGATGAATCACGGTGGATTTGAATATATTGGAAGAGAAAGTGAGGTAAAAGTAAAGTTGTTTTGATTAGGAGAAAGTTAATGAGGAATGAAAAAATAAATTTGTGAAAGTTTGAGTGAGATTGATTTAATAGATTAAAAAATATTTTAATCTATAAAATTGTAATATTATTATTTATTTTAGTGTTTAAAATGTAATTTTAAATAAATTATTGTTAGTATAAATTATTTTAAAATAAAACATGAGTTAATTTTAATTTTATTATTATTATTATTATTATTTATATTATTATTTTGATAATAACTTATATTTTATTATCATTTATATTATTCTAATATATAACAAAATGTGTATATATCATATATATACTTCTTTGTAAAGGATAATAAAATTGGAAAATAATATTTTAACTCACTTTTTTAACACACTTTTAATCCACTCTTCTAATCATCATTCAATTATTCTTTTTGATTTTTTTTAGTGATGTAATCTGATGTAATGATCTAAGGTGATTAGAGCAATTGATTAAAAATAAATAAAAAAATATATATCAAAATATCATTATTTTTTACAAATCTTTGTCCTGATCAAAGAAAATTTCAAACAATTATTTGCGTTATTTTTCGTGTAACTGTGCATTGATCTTCGAGTTTTCACCTTAAATTCGTGCCCGCTGAGTTTTCGAGGAAACAAGGGAGAGGACTCATAATGCCTACTCCAAATTAGTAATTGGCCTGGAAATGTTATTTAAGCATTTCTATGATGAAATAAACAATTTACACAAAACGACGAAATTTCTCTCAAAAAAAAATATATAAAAAACATTTAAATTATATTTATGAAATAAGAAAGAAATAATAAGAATATGATGTTAAGAAAATATTAAAAAAGGCGTTGTGCATGAATTGAAAGATTATTGCACATGTAATTAGATATGATTGCATAAAACAAAGAATGGATATACGCATAGTAAAGAAATATGGTAGATGAAGCTGAATTCTTCATACACCGCTCTTGTTCTGGATAATTCAGTCACTTAGTAATTAGCGGTATTTAAGTAACTAAAAATGTATGAAGTGTTGTTGTGTTGGTGCTAAATAGAGTGAGTGGTAGAGATAGATTCATAAGAGAGAATGGAAGAGAAATACAAATACCCAAGTCTGGAAATATTGGAGAAGACCCCAAAATCGGGTGTTTGGTATGTTATATTGAATCGTCCATCACGACGGAACGCTCTCTCCCATGATTTCTTCATCCATTTCCCCAAGGCCCTCTATGATCTCGATCACGACCCCGACGTCAAGGTCATCGTCTTGTCGGCCGCTGGCAACCACTTCTGCTCCGGCATCGACCTCTCCATTTTGGGATCAACCGCATCCAATTCGGGTTCCGGCGAGGCCCTCCGCCGACAGATCATGGCGATGCAAGATGCCGTCACAGCCCTCGAACGGTGCCGGAAGCCTGTGATTGCGAGTATCCTCGGGGCTTGCATCGGTGGTGGAATTGACATCATCACTGCGTGTGACATCAGGATGTGCACGAAGGAGGCGTTTTTTTCGGTTAAAGAAGTGGATATGGCCCTGGCGGCTGATCTGGGAACTCTTCAGAGGCTACCCCTTATTGTGGGGTTCGGCAACGCCATGGAACTGGCTTTGACCGGTCGCACCTTCTCCGGCGAGGAGGCTAAGGAATTAGGTCTGGTTTCTCGCGTTTTCGACTCCAAACATGACCTCGATCAGGCCGTCATGGATCTCGCTCAAGGTTCCTTCCTCCCTTCAATCTTGAATCAACTATCTGTCTAACCTAACCAAATAAAATTCTCCTGACTTAATCACTTGAATTCCGACTCTTTACAGCAATTGCCACCAAGTCTCCCCTTGCGGTTGTTGGGACAAAAATGGTGCTGCTTAAAAGTAGGGACTTAACTGTGGATCAGGGGTTGGATTATGTGGCAACCTTGAATTCTGCCAGATTGTTCTCCTCTGACTTAACTGAAGCAGTGACGGCACAGAAACAGAAACGCAAGCCAGTATTTTCCAAGCTCTGAATCATGGTATGGTACGATGCATTTGGGTTTTAGTTGTTACTAAATATTTCTTTTGGATTTGAACACCACTTATCATATTTATACTACTGGACTCATCCATATTGTTGCTTCTCGAGTACATCAAAAATGTGTTTCTTTCTACATCATCTCATTCCTCTGTCTCCGATTAATTCACTTTATACTCTGTGTGGGACTTCACAATTACAAGCCTCCCCTTATAATAAAATACAAACACCTAATTTAGCCAAACAATTATTTGTCTGCCTTTAAACCTGTGATGACTAAAAGGTTTGTCTTCTTCTCTCAACCGAGTGTGCAAAAGTTTATTTATTTTAATTAGCTTGTTTATTCAATACTCAAATTTTTTTTTATTTTTTTAATTAAATTTTTGTCGTTTAATTTTTTTCGTCAATTAAATGTCGTGAGTTTTTTTTTGTTTCGTGTTATGTCATCGATATTATTTTTTATTAATTACACAACTTTTTATTTCTTAACAGAAACTAAATTAGATGAAGAACAACAACAATCACATCCAATTAATAAAAAACATTGAATTGTGACTCATTTTAAAATATAAAAGTTATAAATATCTAATGAATTTTTTGAAAATAAATATTCAATTAAAAATGGAAGAAGTTGAAACCAGTTTTATATATATTAAACACGTTTCTGTTTTGATGAGAATATCTACATTGACTAAAAACGGGTATAATTATAGATAATACTCATCTTTTTTTTTCAATTAGGTAGTATAGGAAAGAGGTGTGTATCTACCTATATCTCAAATTTGTGTATATATGTTTTAATTAGTTTCGCAAACCGATTCGTCTTGTTTATAATGATTAGCATAGCATTGTCAACTTAAATTTTGTCCATACCGATCCAGTTTCAAATTCATTATATTTAGTAACAAGTTCTGATAAGGTAACTTCATTTATGATTTTCAATTTCGTGTATGGTTTGTTATATGATTTGACGTTGAGAATATTTATTTAATATTTTTGTATTTAAATTAGTTTTTAGAAAATATTTATATTTTTGAAAATATATTTCAACTTTAGAAATTAATTATTATGTTAGAATGAGGAAATCAAGATTAAAATACTATAAATATTTTATATTTTATATTTTATTATATAGAGAGAATGTATGAATAAAATAAATATAATTTTTAAAATCTATAAGAAAATAGCAGATTGTCACTATAAATATAAAATGAGTATTATTTAAATCTCAACATTCATAGTAAAATTGAGTAATAAATTATAATGTTATAATTCAGATAAATATTTTTTGAAACGCAATTACTTTTATGCTGAAGCTTTTTCTTTTAAAAATACAACAAGTTCTTATGAACACCGAGTATTTCTCACTAAACGAAGTATTTCTTGGAATATTTGCACTCGTTACTACCAATTCTTTAAAATGTGTTATAAGCAAGTTGGTTACAAAAGGTATGATCAAACAATTTTATGGTGTCACCTCTTAATATATATATATATATATATATATATGAAAATGATATTTTAATTCATTTTTTTAACTTATTTTTAATTTATTGTTTTAATCATCATTAGATTATCTTTTTTTATTTCTTTTAGTGATGTGATGTGATGATTTAATGGTGATTGAAGTGGTGAATTAGAAATAGATCAAAAAAATGGATTAAAGTATCATTATATATATATATATGTATATATATATGTGTGTGTAAGTTAAATAACGTAATAGTAGGTTTTGCACTTAAGATTTCATATCTATAGAAAGTTGTTTATGGTAAATTTGTCTTTTGATAATTATTACAAGTTATTATTGTTCAAAGACTTTTTTTTTTTGTGTACGAAGAACTTTGGAAATTTCTTTTAGTTCAGTTTAGTTCTTCAATTTTATATATGTGTGAATTTAATTCTTTTAACAAAATTTTGTTAAATTTATTTGACGTTTCAAATACCTTTCATGACATTTTTAAATAGTATTGAAGTGAAAATATGTCAAATGGTATTAACAACTCAAATGTTATAAAAAAAATCGTTGTAAATGTTAAATAAATATAAAAAACTTTGATTAAAAGAACTATATTCAAACTATATTTAAAAATATTAAATTTAATTTTTATAAAAAATTAAAGGACAAAAATATATTTACCCAAAACAAAGAGATATCATTTATTCTTTGTATTCCGTATATTCTCGTTACTTGAGCATTACCATAATCTTTTCGATTAACATAAATAAGGAAATTAATACAATTTTGTTTTTAATTTAAATTTTTATATTTATTTTCTAAAAGTTGAAATATTTTTTATTCTTAATTCGGCTTCAAACATCGGTATTTCAACAAAGGTTGAAAGGTGAATTTTTAAGATGCGTTTATCGTAAGGACTCAATTTGAAGAACTGAAATGATAGTAACAAAGAAAAAGGGAGTTAAAAGTTAGGTTGGTTATATTAAAAAAAAGATAGCGAATGATTTTATTGATATAATATATTTAAAAAAAGTTAAAAAATGGTATTTATGAAATTTTTAAATTGTTTTCATTATCCAAAAGTAATTTTAATTTATATAGCTTTAATATTTATTTATAATTTTACTTTTACTAATGTTATTATTTTAATTTTCTAATACTAATAGTAATATTATAAATTTTCTGTTGTTATTTATTTTAATTTTATAAAAAATATGATTATTATCATTTTAAGTTTTTATTGTTAATAACTTTTTTATTTATTAATATTAATACCATTTATTTTTATTAATTTTTATTCTTTTATTAATAACTTCTTGTTTTTATTTTTATCATTTTATTAAATTATTATTATTAATTAATATTTTTATTATTACTATAATTAATATTCTTTTAATTTTGTTATTTATTCATTAGTATTATTATATTGTAATATACATAATTAACTATGGTGCGTTATATAATGTAACATAATTGATTATGCATATAACGTAACATGTAATGTAATTTGAAAATTTTAAATTTGGAGATTTTAACGTGTAACTGGAATGGATAAATGTGTAATTGAATAAAGTTAACATGATTTTTTTTTTTTGGTATAATTAGTCGTATAGTACCCAGTTTGAGGTTAGGATGTCAAATAGGTACCTAGTGTTAAAAAAGTGTCAATTGCATCCAACTTTTAAAAAAGTGCTTCAATTAGGTTCCTTTTAGACAGAGATGACTAACTTTTTATTTTATTTTATTTTTTAATTTTTGAAAAAAAAAATAAAAAAAATGTCACGTGTCAAGTTCCTATGTGTGACACATGTCAGTGTCACTGTCAGATGTCATTGTGTTGATTTCGATTTAGTCTCCATATATGTTTTTTGTTTCAATTTAGTATCTAAGTATGTGTATCTGATTCAATTTTGTCTCAATTTTTTTTAATAATTAAAATATTTTTGTAATCCATTTTTTATAAGATTAAAAATAATTAAGTATAAATATTTTTACAAAATTAAGTACTATTATTTATATTGTTCCCCTTCAATTTCAGACCAAATTTATTATTTATATAAATGTTATACTAATATTTTTTATTAAAAACGACTTTTTAACATATTACTTTATTAATTACTTTTTTATTAAGTACTCATTATTTTTTTTAAATAGAACAATATTGTCTCTTACTAATTTTAAACCAAAATTTCTATTGGTTTGAATGTTATACTAATTTTTTTTATTATTAAAAATGACTTAATAAAATGACTTTTACCACTAAATTTTAATATAAATATCAAATACTTAATTTTTGTTAAACTTTTATACTTAATTACTTTTAATCTTATAAAAAAATGGATTTTAATTATTAAAAAAAATTGGGACAAGATTGATTGAGATACACATACTTAGGTACTAAATTGAAACAAAAAAACATATATGGGAACTTAATCGAAATCAACACAATGGTATCTGATAGTGATACTGACACGTGACACTGACAATGCCACGTGTCACACACAGAGACTTGACACGTGATATTTTTATTTTATTTTTTCAAAATTTAAAAAAAAAATAAAAAAATTTAAAAAATAAAAATAAAAAAAACCACAGACTGACATGTGGCACATTGACTAACGACGTTAGTCAACTCTGTTTGAAAATGACCTAATTGAAGCACTTTCTCAAAAGTTGAGATGCAATTAACACTTCTTTTAAACCGGGTACCTATTTGACACTCTAGTCCCAAATTAGGTACTATAGGACTAATTATACATTTTTTGATATCGAGAGAAATCGAGAAGTGTACACTGCATTTATTTATTCGCTGATGAAGAAAATTACAAACACAAACCATCCTAGTTCTTCCTTTCGTGTTCAGAGTCCATCTTTAGAAACTAACAGCAATAATAACTATATGGTCATTAAAAAAATAAATTTTTGTATAAAGAGAAAAAAATAAAAAAGTAAAATAATAAATATAAAATAGATATACAAATTTATTGGACTTGGAAGTATAATGAGGTGACAATAGATCTGTAAATGGAGCAAGATTTGCTCTAAAAAAAATAAAAAAAGGGTTTTTCAAAAAACGATAGAAAAACTTCAACACAACTCAGTACAGCATATCAAATTGTAAGTGCATAACTAAGAACTGTGAAGAGAAGGAAGCAGATATAAGAATAGAGTGAATTTGTTTTCAGAGATGTGGGGCCGGAAGAAGGTTATTGAGAGTAAATGACTTGGGATTCACGTCAGGGAACACGTTTTGTTGACCAAAAAAAAAAGTAATGAAAGGCAAGGCTTATTTTTCTTTGTTAAAGTCATGAATCATGGTCTCTGGTCTTCTATTCTCGAAACTGCTTTGAACTTGATATTTTGTTTTGTTTTGTAAACGGTCAAACATTTCGGGGTCATTTCGCCTACACTATTACATCTCCAACTATACGCCCATTGACCATACAAAATCATGCGATGCCAAATTAGTTGAGACGTTAAAAACATTTATTTAATTATATATTTCTTAATTGATGTGTTAATTAAATGCAGGATGTGTTGCGATGAAGGGGAGGATTAGGTTTCATAAAGAAACTGTGTTGAAGAAGAGTATAGTATATTAGATGAAACGTGGGAGAGAAAAGGAAAGAAAGAAAGAAATAGTAATAATAGTTTGTTAATTGGATTTGGAATTGGGGAGTTCAGCTGAGCTGAACTTGTTATGCTGCTACCATTCCTTTGCATAAAAGATAAAGATGAAGAGGTCTCTCAGAAAGTTGGGAGTTCTGACGTTAGAGAAGCATCACCACCACCGTGACCGCACTAACATTCTTCCTTTGTCCCAGTTAGAGGACCTCGCTCAGGCTACCCAGGTTTTTCTTTTCTTTCCTTCCCTTTCAATTTTAATTTTAGGGTTCAAATTCTAATTCATATTCAAACTGCAGGACATGGAAGACATGAGAGACTGCTACGATAGCTTGCTTTCGGCTGCTGCCGCCGCCGCTAACAGTGCTTATGGTATCTCCTCTTTCATCCCCTTTCCATTTTTCAAGACATATCAATAATAGTAACAATTCCGATGGAAACTTTCTTTTTTCTCTTCCAGAATTCTCAGAGTCCTTGGGAGAATTGGGCTCTTGCCTTCTTCAGAACACCGCCTTGCATGACGATGAAGAAAGCGGTACTATTCACTCATCTCTCCCTACACTACCAAACTCACTCATCATACCCAACTACCTACTAACTTTCTCTTTCTCTTCCTATTTTCGATTTGATGCGCTCATGCAGGCAAAGTTCTCATAATGCTCGGTAAGATGCAGTTTCAACTCCAGAAGCTCATTGATAAATATGTCAGTTCCTACTCAATCACTTCTAACTTAAAACTTCAACAATCTCTCTCTATGCTTTTCTAATCCTTTTTTTCCTTTGCAATTTCAGCGCTCTCATATTACCCAGACAATTACCATTCCCTCGGATTCTCTTCTCAATGAACTTCGAATTGTTGAGGTTTCTTCTTTCTTTTCCAATCTTTATCTCCTCGATTCAAATTTCGACTACCCTTCTTTATCTGCTGCCTAATATTACCACCCTTTTTAACTCTCTAACAGTACGCCGCCCATCAACACAATTATTTCCATCAATATATTTCATCCAAACAAGATTCCTAGCTTCTTTTTTTCCGACAAGTGTTAATATGTTAGTTTAGACAATTACCACCTCCGACCTCATTTCTCTACCTTCACCTCCAACCCAACGTTATATCCCCCAACAACATTCCTAGCTTATTTGTTGAATTTACCATATCTTGCTCTATCCTTTTTGCGAATGATTATTTATTGTTTTTTTTCCTTCACGTTGAAACAGGAGATGAAGCGACATTGTGACGAAAAAAGGTTTGGCGTGTTGTATTGGATATAATTGTCTTTGAATGTTATTCGTGCCTTATCTTTTCGATCTATAATCTGCAGAGTTGCATATGAGTCCATGTTAACAAGATATAGAGAAAGAGGTAGGTCTAGAAGCGGAAGAGCAGAGACTATTTCCTTGCAGCAGTTACAAATTGCTCGTGATGAATATGATGAGGAGGCCACCTTATTTGTTTTCCGCTTGAAATCTCTGAAGCAAGGTCAATCGTGGAGCCTTCTAACACAGGCAGCACGCCACCATGCAGCTCAGGTTTTACTTGTTCCCAATATTTACTTTTCAGATGTGGGAGAGTTAATTCATTTTTAATGTTTCTTTCCTTTGACACTGCCTCCTTTATCCCCCGAAACAGTTGTGTTTCTTCAAGAAAGCAGTTAAATCTCTTGAGACAGCAGAGCCGCACGTAAAATTAGTAACAGAACAGCATCACATTGATTACCACTTCATTGGTATTGAAGGAGAGGATGAGGATGAGGATGAGGATGAGGATGAGGACGAAGATGAAGATGGTGACAGCCATGATGAGAATGATGATGGGGAGCTGAGTTTTGACTATACACAAAATGAACATGAGCAAGATGTTTCTACATTAGACAACTCAAAGAAGGTGACTACCTTTCGAAACTAGTAATGTTTTTTAATGTCTTTTGAATATTTCAATCACATTGAGAAATGAACACGAGAAAGATGTTTCTACATTAGACAACTCAAAGAAGGTACTACCTTTCGAAACTAGAAAAATTAGTAATGTTTTTTAACGTCTTTTGCATATTTCAATCACATTGAGAAATGAACATTACGATGATTGAGTAACTATTCCAGCAAACGTACATCAATATGAGTAGGAGTTCATTGAGCACACAAGTAGTGATAGAGGAACGGTGTGATGATGTTAAGTAGGCTAGAGTGAGAGGGAAGGAGAAAGAGGTGTTTCTGTTATTGAGATCCAAAGACTCAAGAAGAATGTTCTCATACAAGGGCTTCCCCTTTTCACAAAGCATTGGGCTCAGTTCAGATTAATATTCCCCTAGGATACTTCGTTTGTATAGTTTACAATTTGTTATCTAACCCCTCGGGTTCAATTAGGCCCCCTATCCCTTACACCCCACCTAAACCTCTCACAGAATTTCGTATTCCTTCTGCTATACAATCCCAATATTCTCTCCCCTCTCTTTATTTTCATTCCTAGCAGTTGTGGTTTTATAGCCTAAATTGCTAAAGAATAAATGAGTAAAATAAAAATTTGGGGTGAGGGAACATTGTGTTATATTGTTGTTTAGGGACCAAAGTCCATGAGAATCAGACTTTCTAGGTAGAATAATCATGTTCTTATGTGCAGGAACTTTACATCTGTAATATTTGTTTTCAAATGTGATTTTATTGTTTTTGTGGGCACAACTAATTCAGTTTGGATGGAGAGCTGGAAGGGTGGATTAAGAACTAAGAAAATCCAGAAGATAACCTGGAATATCAATATCTCTTTTCTATACATATAGTTGTATGAAAGTTGTATATTAACCTTATGATTGTCAATATTTTGGATCATATCCATACTTCTGGTTTTAATTTTTGTCTATAAAAAGCTTACATTGGCCTAATTACTCTCATTTTGAATGTGGAGTCATGCATGCTTCTTCAACCTGTAAAAGCAAAGGTAAGAAAAACTCACGGGATTTAGGACTGGAAATACTTCACAGGCTGATATATATGACCCAAGTGGAGGCCTCTTGATGCATTTGAAGCGAGATTAGTTAATTTCTTTATAATCTAAAATTTTTGAACTCTTATAAATGAGTTGTTTAATGTGTAGGAAAACTTGGATAGGCTTCGCAGGAATTCATTCTCCTTCAGGGTTAGGTCAGCGAGCCAATCTGCCCCACTTTTTGCTGATAATAAATGTGATTCTAGAGAAAGGCTGAGACAGATGCGGCCAACTTTATCACGGAAGTTCAATTCATATGTGCTGCCTACACCAGTTGATGCAAAGAGTTCCATACCTCCGATGTCAAGTAAGCAAGTACCTTCCAAAATAAAGGCAAATTTAGATGAGCCTATGAAGAATTTGTGGCATTCATCCCCATTGGAACAAAAGAAATACGGAAACATTTTTGGAGATGGGGCATTTTCTGGTCCGAATGTTAGGACTGCGCAGTCTGTAGTCAAGGAGAGTAATAGCAGTACTGCGTACACAAGATTGCCACCTCCTTTAATTGATGGTAATTTATCCTCAAATCATGATTTTGTTACTGCTTACTCTAAAAAGATTAAAAGACAAGCCTTTTCTGGTCCATTGGTAAGTAATGCTTGGCCAACCAAGCCTGTTTCTGTAGAGAGTGCCCAGTTGTTTTCCGGACCTCTTTTACGGACATCAATTCCTCAGCTTCCATCGTCATCATCTCCAAAAGTATCTCCTAGTGCTTCTCCCCCTCTTTCATCTTCACCTAAAATAAATGAGCTTCATGAACTTCCAAGGCCTCCAACCATTTCCGCATCCAATTCTAAGCTTTTAGGTTTGGTGGGTCATTCAGGTCCATTGGTGTCCCGAGGTCACCAGCTTTCTGCTCGAAATAATTTGGTTACATCAAATGCAGCATCTCCATTGCCAATGCCTCCTTCAGCAATGGCTCGAAGTTTCTCCATACCTTCTAGCAGTGCTAAAGTTGCAGCATTAGATGGGTCAAGACCTCCAGAAGACCCTAACAGATCATCAATATCCGAGTATGTTGATTCTCCTCGTCCGATGTACATTGCTTCATCTACTAGTTAGCCATCATGAGACGGCTGTCAGACTGTTGCTCGGGTTGCCTTGTCTGGAGACTGGAGGTAATATTTAAAATGGAGTATTTTTGTTTAATTATTTGTTTTTTGTTTTCATGGTTTAAGTAAGTATTTGTTATTAATTATTGAATGTAATTGAAGTTTCATGTTAAATGGAAAAGTCTTCTTCTCATTACCTGGTTTCAAGAGAAAAAATATGGACACGAGGGTTATCACTCAATCCCATATATTAAGTTCTTGGAAAGCCCTATATTTATTATGTTCTTTCATAGACACCTCTTTTCATATTTGAAATGTGAATTGGCATTGAATCTATTTGAAGTGTAAGCACGGGATCTTTAAGCTGTTTGAATTGGTAGAAAGGATTTAAATTAGATGACATTAATTATGTTGTTTGGATTTCTTATAACCAAATGCTAGCGAGCACCTCAAGGGTGTTTGATTAAGGAAGCAAAAGTAGAAATATTTAATGAACTCGAAAACATGTATTAGACTGAAATTTGAAAACGTAATAACATTTTATACTTCATTCGTCAAGTATTTATAGGCCTTTAATAGGATGAAAAGTAGATGTTCCTTACCATTGTTCAAGTGGTACTATTTAGCAATACGCTTCTTAAAACTATAAATAATGGAATGTAACATGACGGATTCTATGCCATCCTATTCAACCAATGCTCTGATTTGTCTTCACCCTCTTGATTCCCCTCCTTCCAAACTTTGGGTTGGTGAAACAACAGAATAGAATCTCTATTCTAATTTAGTTACCCCCAGTCCATTCTTTTTCATCCCAATTTGTAGAAGCCTGCATGGTATGTTTTTACACATAAAACCAAAATTGGCTTACTCTGCTCGTAGTACACAAATAATCCTATAAGCAAAATTTGTTTAACCCAGTTTATTTCTTGATTTCAGGGATGTACATGCTTATATTCATAATATTCAATGGCCCAGGTATGGTACTTAAGCAGATTAACTGTTTTTAAGAAGATATGCTCTATTCAATATCGTAAGGGTCAAGTTTTGTTTCTCAGTTTGGTACAGTTGCAAATCTGTAAATATTCCTTTATAATTCTTTTTCTGTCGTTATTATTGTTAATTCACCCAGCAATGGGGCCGATAATTCTATTTTTTATTTTTAGCGAAATAAATGACCATGTATTGAGCTGTCAAATTTTTCATTTAAGCAAACTATTTAGCTCCTTAATGCGAGAAAGTGACATAAATCATTTTCCTAAATCATTCTAAATCTTACTACAACACCCTCTTAATCTTTTTAATTACAACACTATTCAATTTTAGGAAACCCATTGGAGTATTCACATTCAATTTAATTTTTTTTCACTAGAAACTTTTGTTAAAAGCTCTCTTGAGAGCCCGGTAATGCCACTGCCAATTGCTATGCTTGGATTCTTTATTCTTTATTATTTATTTAAGGTTATTTTGGAGAAACTACATGTATAAGTTGTTTTACTCGTTTCTTTCTCCGCAATAAATACATGTGTAAAATAGTGTAAAAGGGATAAGGTATAATAGGGGAAAAATGTTAATGAAATTTTAACTATAATAGGGGGAAAATGTTAATTAAATAGCAGCAATAAATGGAACTATGGAAGTTTATATTTAAGTTTTTCTTTCAAATGAGTCTTGAGGGAGTCCTATGGTGAAAATATTAAAAAACATTTAACCATTTCCAATTTTTTTAAGAAGCTCAAAAAACATGTCATAGTAAATAATTTATTTTGTCTCTCAAATTAATGTTGTCATTTTAGAACCTGACTATAATATAATTATTTAAGGTTTAATTAAATTTCAAGTTTATTCAATTGAGTTATTAGCTTTTTTGGTTATTGAATATTTAACATTTTTTGTATTTTTCATTTCATTCTTTACGGTTTAATTTATTGTTGATGGGATGACTTGAGTTTTTTGCCTCGTCACTTAATTCTGTTGTTAACATAATAATTTGTTTTCATTGTTGGACGAGGATAAACAAAAATGAAGAAATCGTAAAGAAAACCTAAATATGACGCAGTTGGCAGATTATGGAACAAGTGTGGGATTCGATATCAGAAGTGAAAGCAAAAAACATGTTGGATGAGGGTAAATGAAAATGAACTTAAAAAACAAAAATGAAAACGTAAACATGATGTTACGAGAGACTATTTGCTCCTTGTACAGCAAATTTGCTCCACAGCAAATTAGCCGAATCACATATCTCCTAAACTCATTTCATTATTCATACCACTTTCAACAATTATGATTTGTACCATAGTGTTTTCTCTTACTAAGGCTCTATAATTTAGAATTCAGTATACACGTTACTCAACACATCATATGATTTGGTACAGTGAAATCAAATTTAAAATTTGAAAAACAAGACTTCACAGACTTAAATGTTCCTAATTTTGCTACATCAACGAATTGTTAGTACAACAAATCTAACTATTGTTCCCCTCTCTCCCAATGTCATGTTTAATTTTATTAATTTTGACTTTTGTCTTCGTTTTTGTTTATACTCATCCAACATGCATGTTTTCATTTTTGCTTCCTTTTTAATTTTTTTTTCTGACGTTTGCTCTTGTTCTACTTATCAATCTCAAACCTGTTCCACATTCTCCCAATACCATATTTAACTTTTCACATTAATTTTCTTTTCATTTTCTTTTATCCTCGTCTAACAATAAAATTAATATATTATGTTAATCACAAAACTATATGCTTGAATATTAAAACAAAATAGCATGAGATAATTAAGAAAGAAGAAAATATAACAATTATGTTACCCACTTAACTAAGATAGTGTGTTGTCTATACATTGTGGACATGTTATTACGTTGGGTCAAATGAATTAAATTGATGGTAAAATTGTGTTAGAATCAAACGCTTACCATTAGGTCGTAACTTTTTTTACTCAAGAGTGTAACAGTTCAAGTGTCACAATTTGATTATGACCCGATCCACTCAAGACAATTGATGTCACATGTAACAATTGTCTTACTAGAAATCTCACTATTGGATTGTGACTTGACCCACCTGACTTTCGTTATGAGAAAATTGTGCAACCTGCAATAATTTTCCCCTTAACAATTGTCCATCAGGAATCAAACTCGTGACCCTGACTCTGATATCAATTGTTAAGATCAAGTATTTACCACTAGGCCAAAATCTATAGCCTTTAATCAAGATACAACTATTTTTACTTAAGAGTATAACAATCCAAGTGCCACAATTTGATTATGACCTAGTCCACTTGGTCTCTGTTCACAGGACAATTGATGTCACCTGCAACAATCTCCTCATCAACAATTGTCTCATTGGGAATTTCATTATGGGATTGTGACTTGGCCCACCTAACCTCCGTCGCGGGACATTTGTGCAACCCGCAACAATACACCATACTAATAGGATAATCGTGACCGTGGTGGTTGTGGCGGAGGCCAAGTGATTGTTGTGGGTTGCACAATTGCCCCGTGGTGGAGGCTAGGTGGGTCAAGTTACAATCTAAGAGTGGGATTCCTAGTAGGATGAGGGAGAGATTATTGCAGGTGACATCAATGTTCCCGTGTCACAATTGAATCGTGACATATCACATCATTAAGTAATTTTCATCTCAAATCTATTCATTTCTCACTATTTTTCCCTTAATCTAAACAACTCTACTTTCACACTCTTTATCCCTCATATTCATTCTCTCAAATTCATCTTCAAATCCAAACACAACCTAAAAATAAGCAATACCACAATAGTTTCACTATCCTCTCATTTACTCCTCCCTCAAATTCATCCTAAACAATAACCAGATACTTTGATACTTCTGTTAACCGTATAAATTTTTATTTGTTGAATCATTCAATATTACTAATATAAAAACACATAAACCACTTATTAGATTGATTTCAAGAACATTTAGAAATGTAATGAAAAATTTAATTACATATAGTGAGCACACAACAAAATACTGGTACAAAAATAGAGTTTGCTGAGTTTCTTTTGTTTTATTCTATACTAAGCATTAAAAATACACTAATTTTGTGCTTTAAAGATATTTGTAATATATTTTAAAACTTTAAAATCAGTGATCATTAATGTATTTTCATAATAAAGAATAATACATAAAAATCTGATAGAAAATTCAAATTCATAAAAATACCAATACAAATTTATAGCATAATTATTTGTATTGATGAGTCTTGAACATTTTTTTTCCTTTTTTCAACACTTCAATAATATTTCCTAAAAAAATAATAAAGTTATCATTTTAAAAACCATGAAATAGAAAAAGAAACGGTAATTATTAAATGCATATTAATAAAAAGAAATAAAGTTTTTTTATATTCATAAATACATTAAAGATAAGATGTTAATGATTCCTCAGTACAAATGAAATGTATATATTATCAAATTAATTTGAGTAGAAAATTTAAAATAAACTAAAAAGTTAAAATTCAAATTATGTCTTTCAATTTTTTTTAAATAAGTAAATCACTATTCTCTCTATATATATTTAAAATTTTACAATTTTTTTTAATTTTATAAGTTAATAATATTATAATATCCTAATTTTCTTATTTTATGTTTTTATAATTTCATAAGTTTATAATTTTATTACACGCATCTACAAAATATGAAACTTGAGTTTAGTTTATCCATATAATTTTTGGCGTGAAAAAGTGAAAAATGTCAACAACTAAATAAATTGATGAAACAAGACAACGGTATATTGTTAGATTATGAATCAAAGATCAATTATAGACTTTCAAAATGTTTAGTAGGGTATGTCAAAAAATTGAATGTTCAAAAGTTAAATACGTATTTATATATCTAAACCGTTCATTAAAAATCCAACATTACATATTATTCACAAATTTAATAATCATAACCATATGCTATATAATTAATCCTAACAAATAATACAATTTATTGATTAATATTAATCTATAATAATACAGAAATATAAAATAATAAATTTATTTAATAAAATTATATAAAATACAACACAAATCACTTACTCAACAAAAAGTTTTTGAAAGTGGACTACACCTTTTGTTCTTTTTTATAAAATCTTTAAAATACATAGAAAAGTAAACTTTTTAGAAGTTAAAACTAATTATAAATGAATATTTTTTTATTTAAAAATAATAAGAAGAAAGTGCCTACAAATTAATTTATATAAAAAATAGTTTAAATTTATGAAAGAAATAATTTTAGTTTTTACTCATAAAATATCCAGTGAGAAAAGTTCATAACCTAAAATTAACTCTCAAGTGTTGTTATACATGTCGCATGCATGATCTTTATATCATCCCTCGTCAACAAATAAGGAATTAAAAGAAAAGTAAAAGTAGAAATTGTTAATTTATTATAGGCTTAAATATCTTTTTTGTCCTCATTTTCGTAGTGTTTGTTGCGGATGGTCATCATTTTGACAGAATGTTTAAAATGGTCGTCATTTTGATCGAATGTTTAAAATGATCCTCATTTTCGCAATTCGTGTTCTTTTTTGTCCTTTTCTGTAACGTCGTTTAAATCATTAACGGAGCATTATACAGGTGACACGGTTTATATTAGGGTGTATTACGTGTACTGTACATGTGTGATAATTAGATATTTGGGGATAAATAAGTGAGCTAGGGTTTTGGTAAAAAATGTTTAGGCAGTTGGTGAGTTTTGACAATCTTGTTCCTCCATTCCCAATTAGTGTTATTGCATTCTTCTTCCTGCAATCCCATTATATAGGTATGTTACAGTCCCAATCTTCTTCCTCTACCTCTGGTTGTAATCGTTGGAAGCAACCGTGTTGTATCACTTCGTGCACGGTTGGTGGTTCAACGAGAAATGGATTAACACCGATTTGTAGCTGCGGAGAGATGGCAGGCAGCTTTGAGGATGGCAAGAACTCCAAAGAATATTGGTAGAAAATTTTAGGTACAATCTGTTTTTATTTTTGTGTTAATAATAAATTGGTTTTAATTTTTTGTTTATTGATTTACAGAATGGTGGTTCCAATAATGTGGGCTGCAACTTTTTCAAATGGTGGTGTTGATGAAAAGGATGTCATCATCATGACACAAATGAGGCAAATTAATGATTTGGAGAAGTCATTGAAGGTTGCTGAGAAGAG
>Ga0214545_1007933_pt1 | contig 17359 bp, 8 predicted proteins | sample CNSS4metaG_FD_160064 | JGI IMG/M metagenome (GOLD analysis project Ga0214545, IMG submission 160064) | Root nodule microbial communities from cowpea collected in UCLA plant growth center, Los Angeles, California, USA - CNSS4 | ecosystem: Host-associated > Plants > Roots > Nodule | place: USA... | reverse complement strand
AACAAATATTTGTTTATATAAATTTGGATCCACTATTCTTTCTTTCCTTTTCAATTTTGTAATTCAAACATACAAACACAAAAAGCTTATATCGTTCAGCGAGCCTAATCTCGTGGGGCAAGAGTATTACACTAACTTCTCTCGCTTGGCGAGCTTAGTCTTGTTGAGGAGTCAAACAATTTGACTTTTCTTGCTGAGGGGATTGATGTTTGCTGGACGAGAGCATTGTACGTCGAAACCCAAATTTTGCAAACATAATGCTCTTTAATCACCAAAACTAATATAAAACAACATAATTACACTTCTAAATAGTTAATTGAAATCATAATTAATAGAAAAATAGATAATTTCCATGGATCAAGTGTAGAAATACTCAATTTAAAACGAAAAACACGAAGAACACAAAGAACACAATCATTCAATAATTTTAAGTGCAAGTATACATAGATCACAATTGTTCCAACAATCATAGAAATCCAAAATAAATTCCAAAGGCGCTGGGCTGCAAAAATAACTTGAAAACGCAGTCTACATACGTGAATGTTCGCCTAATGAGCGAGAGTGCTCACCTAGTGACACAACTCAGAAACAAAACCCTCGCCTAATGAACCAAGTCACTTAGTGAGCTTACAAAAATAAAAGAAAAATTACAAAACCTTTTTCATTGCCAAATTATTCTTTAGGTGTGCTCCAAGTCATGATTTTCATTTCCTTTGAGTTCCAAGCTTCATGGAGCATTATGAGCTTCAAGAGATCTGTTCTTATAAGCTTTTCGTCCTCAACCTTGTCATAGGTCCTTTGAATTGTAATGACTCCTCTTCAAGTTCTTCTTGTATTGGATCAAGAGAGAGTCCTCTATCAATATGCATGGTTGAATACATTTTCCCAATGGCGAGGAGAAACTTCAACAAACAAGCTAATGCTTGTATTGATTATTGCCCGTTAAATAAGTTTACCATAAAGAATGAATACCATCTCCCTATAATAGATTACTTGATGGACTAATTGAGAGAAAACTCTAAGTTTTCTAAAGTAGATATAAGGTTAGAATATCATCAAATTAGAGTAGAAGAATAAGACATACAAAAGACTACATTCAGAACTAGGTATGGTTATTATTAATGTCAAGTGATGCCTTTTGGTGTAACTAATGCTTCTAAGGTATTCATGGATTATATAAATAAAATATTTCTTCCATTTTTAGATAATTTTGTAGTTGTTTTCATAAATGCATTCTTATTCATTCCAAGTCTATTAAGGAGCATGAGGAACACTTTTAAATTCTTCTTCAGACATTGAAAGACAAATAATTGTATGCTAAACTGTCTAAGTGTGAACTTTGGTTAGAGGATATGAAATTCTTACGACATGTGATTTTCAAAGAACGAGTATTAGGGGACCCAACAAAAGTAGAGATAATTTTGCAATGGGAACCACCAAGGGAGATAATTGAGATTTGTAATTTTCTAGGTTTGACAAGGGTATCATACGAGATTTATTAAAGGATTATCTAAAATAGCCATGTCTTTAACTCAACACTCCAAGAATGGTTAAAATTTTGAGTGGAAGAAAATATGTGAGTATTTATCAAGAGCTCAAGAAAATATTAACCACTTCTTTAGTGCAACCTAATCCTACTGGACACTTTGTGATATTTTGTGATGCTTCCAAAATAAGATTAAGATGTGTTCTTATGCAAGATAAAAAAAGGGTAGTGGGATATGCTTCAAGCAAACTAAGAGCACATGAGATAAATTACTCAACCCATGATCTAGAATTAGTTATTATTGCATTTGCACTCAAATATGCAAAATTATGTGTATGATGGTAAATTTGGGATTTTTAGTGATCAAAAGAGTCTCATATACTAATTTGATCAAAAGGAGGTAAATATGAGAAAAAGAAGATGAATGAAATTTTTATTTTAATACAATATATAATTTTACACACCTTTATCTTGTATTTGGACGAGATATTTCTACAAATCTAAGAAATTGAAATACACGATATTTGAATTACTTAAGTTAAATTCTCTTCATTTAATAAATATTTTGTTTGGCTAAAGTATTTAAATTTCTCTTTTAAGATAAAATTTCATTTTAGAAAAATGTATCTTAAAGTTATCAAAAAATATTATTTAAATTTAAATTTAAATATAAAAATATTATTTAACAATTTAAATTTTTCAATATTTTTATGGGAATAGTGTATCAAAGATATAATTGTCAATTTGGTCCAACTTATAAGGCTTGGTCTTGGTCCACATGGGTCAAAGCCAAAAAAGTCAACAGGACCAAAAATCCCGCATAAAAAAACCCCTCATGGCTAAAAGAGTAACAAAAATTAAAATACTCAGCTCAGATCGAAGGTTGAGTCGAGTCGCCACGAGTTGAAGATTGAGCCGAGATGGCTTAGGCAATGGTCAAGCCAAGTCGGTCAGGTTGAAGGTCGAGTTGAACCGATTTGGGCTAAAGGACAAGTAGAGAGGAGTTGGGCCACATGAGTCAAAGGTTGAGTCGAGTTAGCCTAATTTGAAGGTTGACTCCATTGAAGGTCAAGTCAAAGGTCGAACTGAGTCAACTATGGACGAAGGTCGATTCAAGTTAGTTCGGGTTGAAGGTTAGCCCAAGTCGGCTAAAGGTCGACTCAAGTCTGTTGAAGGTCGACCCAAGTCGGTCGAGTTGAAGAATCGAGTTGAGTTAACTCAAGCCACATGTCTAGCCTAATCGATTAGGGCCAAATGTCGAGGCAAGTTGGTCTGGGTGAAGTTCGAGTTGAGTCAACCTGGGTCGAAGGTTGAACTGAGTCAACCCGATTGGAATTCAGGTTGAGTACGCTTGTGTTTACAGTTGAGTCAAGTCGCCATGAGCCAAATATTTAGTTGAGACATCCTAAACCAAAAGTCAAGCCAAATCGTTTGGATCGAAGGTCAAGCTGAGTCGGCTCAAGCTAAAGGTTGACTAGAGTTAATCGGCTCAAAGAATCAATTAGAGCCAATTTAGGCCAACGGTGGAGCCAAGTTAGCCCGAGTCGAGCTATCGGTCCAAAGGTCAAGTTATGGCTTTTAAGGCCGATGGTCAACTTGAGTTAGCTAGGCTGAAAGTCTATCTAAGTTGGCTCAACTAAGGTCGAGCCGCGTTGGCCTTAGCAGAAGGTCAACTTGAGTCGATTAGGTCAAAGAATCGAGTCGGGGCAATGAAAAGGTTGACTTAAGTCGACTCGAGTCAAAGGGTAGAGTCAAGTCATCCTAGACTATATGTTTGACCATTTGTCCTAGGTCGACTTTGACTTGTATCGACTCATCTCAACCTTCGACCTAGACATACTTAATTTGAACTTCAACACATTTTAACTTGATTCGACCTTCGACCTAGGTTAAATGTCCTATATTTAGGAATTAATTACAATATTATAATGGACCAAACCATATGATCTTCACCCTAACCCACTTGAAAATGAGTCTTTGGTGGATTTGGAATTTTTGAGTCTCTAATTTAGTGGCTCAATAAAATGGAAGCTTATTTAGGAGTCACAAACTAATTCTTTTATCTTTTGAATGAATTTTAAATTCTATTATTTTAATTATTTAAAATATTTTGTTAAAACTTTTAATCTTTTTAAAAAAATTTTAATTTTCTCATCAAATACTTAATTTTATTTAAAAAAAATTAAATTTACTAAATAAAGAAATTATTCCCTTAAATCAGCTCTTCCACACACAGCATTACACAGCAGCATATGGGCGCGGAAGTGTTGCCAAAATATCTTTTTCTTTCTCCTGTGCATAAGCATATATGAATCTGCTGTACTGTGTACGACATTGTTACCTTAGGATAAAATTAACTTTATGATTAGTAGTGGTTCATCATAAGCCACTCGGGAATCCTCTCACCATCGTATTACATGTCTATAAAAAATATTTTTTTTTTACATATACTTTCATAAAACTATTTTTCTTACCAAAATATTCAATTGTAGGAATATACATAACCTTAAAAAGATTAATATTTGAGTGAGGAGTAAGTAAATATTTGGAAAGTGGTTGTTGAACGGAAGTAACATTCCTGAAATGGAACCCTAATGATCCAACAAATAAAATAGTTAGGTTGAGAGGTACATACCCTATGTATGGCCATATCTCTGTGTCTGTCTTGTGGGTCTTCTTTGCACTCACGGACGGTCGCTATTCAACTTAACATCTCCTCTTACTATTCATCACTCTATTCCCAACTACACTAAAGCAACTTTGCACATGCATCATCACTTCTTCAAACTATCTTCAACAACAATTATTTTCCTATTTTTCTTTTATATATATATTTTTTCTTTTTCGTTCTCAAGTAAAAAAAAAAGTGAGTTTTTTTACTCTTTCTTACCTTTACCTTTTACTTGAAAAGAGTACGTTAGACATATTAATTAATTATTAAAAACTTCTTGGATTTTGGGTTGAAGTCTTCTTTAAGGCTTAGTTAACACAGCTACTATCCTCATTGAATAAAAACTTTACTTTATTTCCTTTATCAAATTAAATTTAAATATTTATTATTTAAAGAAAAACTGAATCATATCTTCTCGGTTGTCATTTATACTAAGAAAGATACTATCAAGTCTTAACTAGGATAGTTTCGTGGAATTTTTTTTTATTACAATAATTTGAGGACCCTTTATTTAATGAAATTTTAAATCTAAGTCGAATAAATAATATATATACTGGTCAGAAATATTTAAGTAGTTGTGCTTCTACACAGCTGGATTTTGATTTTGATTATCTGTCAGGCAAATAATATATGGTGATTAGTGAGTGATTAATGAATCTTAGTTGATAAGATTTGCATGGAAAACGATAAAACTGATTTGAGATTTTACGTGGAAATGATCTTAAACCGCGATTCTCGCTATTAGTGTTTCTTAATCACTTTAATGAACCAGGGCTTATAATAAATACGTCTACAGAAATACAGGTGAAACAGGTGTTGTTCAATGAAAAAGAATTAAATCTACTTCTTGTTTTCCACCATCTGAAATTCTCTTAATTTCAATTTTGCATAAAATATTTCTATAATGCTTTGGTAACTAACCTATATATGTTTGATCTATATCTTAAGGATGAAAGTGTTTTTGTAAAAGAAAAGAAAAGAAAAAACACCATCATGATTGGTAGGTCAAAATAGGCTATGGTTTTAAATATATTAATTTGGCATGATAAGCACAAAGTGCTGCAAGGGATGAACTTGTGTGACCTAATTTGGAGTTTGGCTAGGCATAACCCAGCCCATTTAATGGCATTTTGGCAACTTGCACTCACATCATAACAAAAGGGGCACATTGAATAGGCAGCAGAAAGAGAGAGAGAGAGAGAGAAAAAATATATTTTAAAATTTTTTTTGGGTGAAATCCTAAATTTGTCCTCAAGAAATTTATAATAAAATTAAAGTTAGTTCCTTAAAAATATCGTTTATAAAAATCCTTAGACACTATTAACACTTTATGTAAATTAATTTTTTTTACCTTTGTAAATAAATAACTACTGTCACTCTTCCTATTCTAAAATAATTGTCTTTTAGTTCTTCATCCATCTTAATCAGTGAGTGAAAACTTTAAAATAAATGAAATTGTTTTATTCAATTTCGAATTGAAATTCTAAAGATGCAGCTGTGATAAGTACTTAAAAAAAAAAAGAATTTTCCCCTCACAGTGTTGTCATTTCCCATTGGGAAACAAAAATTGCTCATTTCAAGAATACTCTGACTAACTTATTGATTTGTCTTAAAACTCTCTGTGGGTTATCTCTGAGCTCCACAAATGAACAAGACTGGGAGATAAAACCAGAGAAAAAAAAAACAGTGTTAAAGACAGAGTGATTCAAATCAATGGCTGACATGCTATGCTATATGCTATGGCATGCTAGTGTTTTCTGGTAGAATGCAGTGGCTGCACATCACATGCATTCATGCATTCATGCATGCATGCGTGTAGTGTGTTTGTGTTACCAATGCTTAACTCAAACCAAGGTATGTATGTGCCATTTGCCCTTTGAAAGCGATTTGTGAGAAGTTTGAAGACTCGCCAAGGTAGCAGCTGCACATGCACCCTTTTGGCTTTTTCTCATTGCCCTATCTTCAAAATCAACTTGGATTCTCATAACATCATTTTTCTTTTGAATTTCTTTTCTTGTGGCCCTAGCCATCACAGTAACACTCAGAACGAAAGAAACGAAACCACCATAATTCAAAAATCATATCATCAATATGCTGTCAGATAAAAGAGAAATTACAGAGACTTGTGATATTATGGTATCTGAGTGATGGGTAATTCTCTCTACCTTGTCCATTTCTTGAACTTCTACACTCGCATGAATACAAAGGCTATTTTCTCAGTCTATCTGTTTCAGTTTGTTAAAATGTCGCAGTTCATTTTGTAAGGTTTTTATTCACTCATTATGCATATCAGTGAGAGTGTGCAAAAGATACTATATAAAGTAATTATTAGGTTAAATTATTCATTGTTTGTTTCTCTCAATTATTTGCAGATTTTTAGATATATGTTTTTCTAAAATTGAATTCTTAGATTAAAAAAACAATTGTTTTTTTTAACGGTTTAAAACATTACAAAATGATAATTCATAACAGTTCTATAAACCACAGGGACAGAATATAAAAAAAAATTATGATTAATATATTTTATTAAAAAAACCTTTTTTTTTCAAAATTGTATTGAGTAATAAAACCTTTTTTTTTTTCAGAAGATTATTCATCATTTCGTTATTTTTAAACTATAAGTTAGAGTTCTTTTTCAAATTGTATTCTTGTTCTGCCAAGTAAGATAGGAGCATTATTAATCACGTCATACTATTTCAAGTATTTTAAACTAAAAAAAAAATCAAATTTAATTAGATTAATATTTTCTCTCAATTTTTTGTTATTATCCTTTCATTCGTCTCTACCAAACCTAAGCAATGGGATACTAAAGGGAAACATTTATTATCTAGTTAGAGTTTTTTGTTTTTTATATATATTATTACGCAGAAATGGAACGATAAATATTAAACTTAGATATTATTATAAAAAAAATGAGATTAAAATATAAAAATAATATAAAATAATTTTCTTTGTTTCACTTAATTCATCACTAACCATGTCAAGTAATTATTTCACTTTAAATAGATAAATCTTCCATAAAAATCCACGTAACATTTTTTTTATATATTTAAAAGAGAATTATCATTATGTGTCGTACATTTAATTAATATAAATGTCACTCTCTGTTGATGTCACTAGTATTTAAAGCCCTTACATTTCTTTCAATTAAGAATTCTTTGATAATTGTCTTTTTTTCTATTGATTATTTTTCTAAAAACTATTGCTCCAAAAGCAAAGTAGTAATGGTAAGAAATAGACATTTTGACTTTAGTTTGTTAAAGAGGAAATGATAGCCTATTAACGGCCATTAACCAACCTGCTGTTTATAAACGTCCAAACGCGGCACTACCTCAATTACTTTGTCTCTTCCCATGTTTCACTCTCTTTCTCTGTGTCTTGTCAATTGTCAGAAACAAAACCAATCCTAGCCGTCCATTTGTTACTACGTTATACGATGTGTGATATTACGTTGGAGATTTTTTCATTCTTTTTATGTTTACACACACCTTTCACTTTTGCCAAGGATATTAATTATTATTCTCACCTTTTTTTTTTCCCACCATTTCATTCAAAAAAATTCTAGTGCTACACGTCAAATTCAAATGCCCAAATCACTTGCTCTTTTTTTCAGTAATCTTCTCTCTGCATCTTTGGATCCTCATCCACTTCGAGTTTAAAAACTAGCCAACCATAACTTTGTAGATAACGTGAAAATTCACGAGGGATTTATGTTTGTGTTTAGAAAGTTGAGATTCCAAACAACACAATGTGTGGTGTTCTTCCATGAGAAAATGTCAGGATCAGGTCCATTTATTTTTATTTTGAGATTGTATTTATTGATACTTCTTAAAGAGTTTTGTTTTCATCTTCCATTCCCTAATTGTAAAATGTGTACAAAATGTCAAAAAGCATTAAATATTTTTCTATTCTTCAAATAAGAAAGCAAGATATATAGAATAAATTGAAATACCTATTAACAAAAATAAACAAAAGAAAGAAAAAAAAAAAAAAAAAAAAAAAAAGGTAAACGAGCTTTCGTTTTCTGAGAAGTTTCATTTTTAAAATGCTTTCCGAAAATATATTTACGTAAAAGAAGAACTTGTTCATAAATTTAAGGTATTTCACTAAATAAAGAAAATATAATTACATGAGATGATAATACGTTTCACATAAAATTTATCTAGAAAATAAATAAAATGTTATTTATTTTTATATTCAAATGTTGCTAATTTGTGTAAAACAGTAATGCATTTGTTTATGGAAGCACTAATGAAGCTTTTGAAAATAGCAGAGACACTTTGCCATCACTGGGTCACAAGCTAAATATCCCACTACTCTTTCTTCTTCTTCTTCTTCTTCTTCTTCTTCCTTTCTAACCCCATGTGGGGTGTTGTTAAAAGTGTTGTTCACAAAATCATATCTTGTTAAGACTCTAAGCACCAAGAGAATATTTGATCCTTCAAATTGACCCTTATATATGCTTTTATATAACATCCAAATTAAAGATTAACCACCATGAAATATCCTAATGGATGGGACTTAAAATGTTGGACCCTCCACAAACTGAGTTTTCAGCCTCACGGGGAGGGATAAAGTCACAAAACACTTCTTTTTGAAGGAAAACCTTTAACACTTTCACGCAATTACCATCACAAATCTTAATAACGTGCGCAGCCAAAACACAAAACCTTAATTTAAGATATCAAGCACATTAGGGTATTTTTAATACTTCAACTTGTTTATTACTATCTTACGAAAATTTGTTAAGCTTTACTATTTTATAACTAGATGACAACATAGTAAACTTCATATAGTTTCCTATATTGTAGGAGGTAATTCATCATTATACCCGAAAGAAAGTAAAAGTAAAATTTATGCTTACGTAAGGCCAATGATAAAAGGATATGAAAAGAGAGGGAAAGTCGTATCTTTGCCATGGATTTTGTGTCTCTCATTTGAGACACTTAGCTATAAGCTAACTAACTACCAACCACTACTTACTGTTCCTTATGCTTAGCTAACCTAACTAACTGCTACTACTACTCTTCTCCATGCTTTTTCTTGCACTTTGTGTTGAAAATACTCAAAAGGCATTAACCCTAACCTCCAAATCCAACTACCCACAACGGATTTGGTGGGAAAACTTGAAAAAAAAAATCATAATATATATTTGTTTGGTAAAATCTAACTACAATTCTTTTATAAGAAAAAAAATATATAAATTCACACATTGGAATAATGAGTCTTTCAAAAAGAGATTCATAAAAAGATTAAGAAATAACGAAACTTGAAACAAATTTACATAAAATTCAAGCATTGCAGAATTTTTTTTCCAATTCAAAAGCCTTCTACTTCCAAGTTCTTTACTTGCATAACACTTTCCACAAATGATGTTAATGTTTATATTTCTTGAGTGAACATATCAGAAAAAGTCGATACCTTAAAAGATATGTATATGATGAGATTTAAGTCATGTCTTTTAGGATAGGTATTGATTCTATCCAATATATCTATTTAAAAAACTTAACAATCGATGTTATCTGTGAAAAATATTGTACAGATGACTTGTGGGTAAAATGTTTTCTAAATAGAGGGAGGAGTTTGCAATGTGTGTACACCAACAATTGGATTTTTGAACATAAAAAAACAGTTAAATACACTCGATTCACATAAGAGAAAAATTTAAGTAATACAAATTTATTTATATTTGGAAGCAGGGAAAATGTATTTTTTTTTTATAAATAAGAATGAAAACAATATCACATTTTATTATCTAGTTATCTTCCTCTATTTATTATATTTAAAAGAATTTTGTACGGAAATAACATATAAATCGAGTTTCTCTTTAGAAAAAAACTTTGAATATGGTTATAATAACTTGGTAGATCGTAGAGGGTACTAAAATTGTCTCAACAATTCAAAATTTCCGAAAGTTTAGCTCAACAATGAAGTTATTGCTTTTGTACGTACGCCTTTTGAATTGGGTGATCATTATGTTTTCTAGTTTATGTTGTTGGGAGAGAGTAATAAATGAAAGAAAGAAAATAGGTTTGGTAGATAATGTAAAACTAGAAGATTGAAAAGAATTTCACAATGAGGGAAACAAGTATGGTCGGGCTTTAAAGTTATTGTGTAGCTATAACTCTAGGATAATGGCTTATGATTATTTATAAGTAAATGAAGAAATGTTTAGCAGAGAATGTAAAAGTAAAAATGATAGTACATTGCCGACACCCCACTGGTTGCTACTAAAATCATTTCTTGCCATTCTTTAGGATTTCTTTTTGCATCCATCTTCCCATTTTAAAATTCCCAATGCTCTGTAAAGTTAGTGAAAATTGCATTGGATCTTACTTTAACACTTAAATTAATTGAATTAGCTTAATCTCGTGTTTCCACCATGAATGTTTTGATTTGACTTCAAATCTTTTACATTTTATAGATTTTTGTTTAAGTAAATTATTCAAACGTTTTAGATTTTAGGTTTTCTTCGGTTAGAAATATAAGTGTGAGTTTAAGTCCCACGTTGGTTAGAAATAAAAAGTAGAACACTACATAAGATATAAGAATAAAGATCCATACACTCATTGTCTTAACCATTGCCTTAGAGTGTGTTTGGATAGAGTATTTTAATGAAACAATTCATTTTTTTGAAGAATTTAGATTTCTTTGTAATGAAATGCTTTGTTTCGATAGAGAAATTAAAAAACATTTCAAATGCAAGCATTTTTTTGAAGGATTTCAATTAGCTAAATTAGTAGAAATTCAAATACCCCCAAAATAGGTGGAATTTGAAATTCTTCTCACTCAACCTCACATTCTAGACAATCCGAACGTGCCCGACGACCCGAACGTGCTCGACGACCCGGACGAGCCCGACGACCCGAACGGGCCCGACGACCCGGACGGGCCCGACGATCCAAACGGGCCCGATGACCCAGACAAGTCTTATGACCCAAATGGGCCCGAGGATCCAGACGGACCTGATGACCTGGACAGGCCTAACGACCTAGACATGCCAGACAACCAGGACGAGCCCTACGACCTAGACGGGCCCAACGACTCGGACGGGCCCTTCCAAATCATTGGGCTGACGACCCGGACGAGCCCGATGACTTGGATGTGCCCGACGACCCGAAAGTGCGGGACGATGCAGACAGGCCCGACAACCCAGACGAGCCCGACGACCTGGATGCGCCCGACGACCAGGACGGGCGCGACGACCTAGACAGGCCCGACGACCCGAACGAGCCCAACGACCCAGACGGGCTCGACGACCCGGACAGGAATGATGACCCGGACAAGCCCGATGACATGGACAGTGTCCACGATCCAGACGGGCCCGAGGACTCGTACGGGCCAGACTATCCAGACGGGCCCGACGGTTTGAAAGGGCTTGTACGAGTCTCGGGCCCATCCTAGTCCTTGGACACGTCCAGGTCTTCGGGCTCGTCTGGGTGTACAGGCTCGTTTGGGTATTTGGACCCGTTCGGGTATTCGGACCTGTCTAGGTATTCGGCCCCGTTCGGATTGTCGGGCTCGTCCAGGTCGTCGGGCACGTCCAGGTCTTCGGTATATCCAGGTTGTCGAGCCCGTCTTGATAGTCGGGCCCGTTCGGGTCGTCAGACCTGTCTGGAGCATTAGGCCAATGACCTAGACAGGTTAGACCGGGCCATATTGACGAACTTGACGACACAATCGTGCAGTATAGGCCGTCAAGCCTCTAGATCATCGAGCCACCCAACCTATTTGGGCTTCCCAGTCGGTCCAACTCGGGTGTAATATCGGGTCTAACCAATCTGGTTGTGTAGTTGGGTCTGCCCGACCCATCTGGGTTGTCGAGCATGTTTCCAAATTTATCATGAACTCAAAACATAATTAAGCGTAAAATAAATATTGTTAAAATTAAATTTTATCTCACAATAAATTCAAATTTTTTTCCAAATAAGAAATTGAAATGTAAGGTATTTTAATTTCCTTATCCAAACAAGTTATTTAAAAAATGAATGAAATTTAATTACAAGCAATTCAAATACAAAGCATTTCAATTTCTATGCATTGTTGAAATACTCCATCCAAACACAAGGTTAAGGTTTTTTGTTGGGTTCAGGTCTTATTGGTGTTGTATCTCCCCAATCAAACTCTCTCCTTAAAGACTTAACATGTTCGGATTGAGTAATTTACTTTTTATTATATTTAAAGTAATTGAACATATTTAAACATTAAAAATTTAAAATATTAAGCAGCAATTTTAAATATTTGATGAGAAAAAAGAGAGTAATATGTGACGAAAAAGTAAAAAAAAAAAAAAAAAATAAAATTTATACTTTTTAATATAATTTATGACTTTTAGTAATAAAAAATACTCTTATAAATTTCTAAAATTTTAATTTCTTGTAAAACTAACTATCGAAATAATATATTTTTACCATAATTTATTTTAATTTTACTATAAAAACATATTATACCCTAAAGTTTTATCCTCCAAATCATTATAAAGGTAAAGGATAAATAAAAATGGTTTTTAGTTGTTTTCTTCACTTTCAAAAATTTACCATAACACAATAGTTTTTGAAAAATAAAAATAAACTAACAGGACAAGATGCTAAAGAACTAAACTGTGATGTATTTTTTAATCTTATTAGTTAAATGGATGATATAAAATTATTTTTCTTGTGTGTGTTCATTCTTTTTAAAGCATTATTGAACAGGAGATCGATTAATTTTCAAAAATTTTAAACAATCTATTTATTAAAAATGCGTGTATTTATTAATAAATGAATAATGTCCATCTAAATTCATTTTAATTGAATTTAACCATGACATTACAATTCATAAATTAAATTAAATTGCATTTGGGTATTTCAAAAGTGGGAAATGGATGTGTAATGGAATGCACTGTGCCAACATTTGCTACATTTACATACAATTGGGACCTACTTAGTTACAACTATATAATTCAAGAAAATAAAAAATTGTTAGTTTGGTCTTTGAACGCCAGATCAATAGATGTAACTCATCTTCTTACATAAGGCTATTAGCTAAATAAACATAACATTCTTGAACTGATGTGCAAACTCCTACTACATTACAATTATGAAATATACAATTCATAATCAGCTAGTTATAAGTTGTTGGCAACCCCTTCATTTCCTAAACAAGCATATGTCAAAAGCATAAATATCATATTTAGGCAATAACCTGTTCTGCTTATCAACGCGATTGTTATCAATACTATACTATCCCTAATTTATTTTATTTGTTGTGAGTTGTAGGATGAAAGTAAGAAATTGAAAAATTTCACACAAATGTACTTAAGGATGAAAGTTTGTAGTCTTATGTAGTGAACAACTACAAAAACATAATATGCAGGAAATAAGATAATTGATCGTTATAAAAAAAAATACAAAGGAAATAGAAGTAGGGATGACAAAGCATGCTCGTATGGTTCGTTTTGGTCCGTTCCGTCTTTGGTCAGTCAAAAATGTATTGGACTGGACGAGTCTACCATCAAATAACGAGTCATAAATTGTAACTTGTCCCATCATAAGACGAACCGAACAACCACTTTGTTTAAAAAAACATTTTTTGTATATATACTTATAAATAAATATTTAAAACATATTAATCATATAAATATTTTCTAAGCTTTTATTTGATTAATTAATATTTTTAATTGAATAAATTACAATAATTATTATATTTACATATTAAACTACTCTATTGTATTAATATTTGGAACTAAATTTGTAATTGTTAATGGTTCAAATTATAATACTATTGTCTATTTACATTTTTACAAAAATATAATATAGAAAATTAATCGTTTCAATTTTTTTATTTTTTTAATTAAAAAAAAACAAAAAACAAAAAAGGACAACTGACAAGGAGCGACTGATCCGTCTATGGTCCTCCAAATTGGCGGGCTACGCATGTCAAACCAAAATGAACAGGCGGGTTGAAAATTTTAACTCGACCTGTTCCGTTTTGGTGGGCTTGCGGCCTTACCTGCCAGCCACAACCCACTTTGACATTCATAAATGGGAGTAGGAATATAAAAGAAAAAGGATTTCATTGTGAAAAACTTATTGGGAATACAATTTTATCTAACAATTGTGAAAAAGAATAACATTTTTTTTTAAGTATGACCTAAAAAAATATACAAAGAAAACTTAGTGAATACAATATCGTTCATGTACTATAAAGCTTGACTAAAGGAAAGTAAAATAATGAAGAATAGGACACGACATCTTAAGACAATAACAAGAAGCATACAATAGGATAATCCATGAAAGAAGAGAAAATGTAAAGCAAGAAATTATGTCAAAAAATCTTGACATTAATTGTTTTAGGCCTTACTCAAGTCGAGATGAGATTGATTGGTATTTTGTAGGACCTAAATATATGATATTTCATGTAATCATTAGTGCAACAAAGACTTTTTATACCACTTAAAAAAGACTTTCTATGTCAGTTTTGGACTCGTCATAAATACAATCGACATAAAATGTTTCAACTTTCTATGCTGGTTATGAAATAGAAAATGTAACTTTCTATGTCGATTATTAACTCAACTGACTTAGATAGTGTGTTCTCCAATTTTACTCCATAATTCTATCATCACCATCCATCTTTCTTACTACTCCAAAATGCATAAAACGCACTACGGGAGTCCATCAACATCTTCTATCCAACTCACAACACAAATTCCATTCTGGATACCACCATTATCCTCCTCTCAATTACTCACACTCAACATCATTCACCTATAAACAAAGAACCCACACACACCAACCATCACCTATTCACTCACCCTTCCCATTTCCATAATCTCCACACAATCATCACCATCTTTTATGCCACATACTCATAATTGTACCGAAAAAATAGAAACATAATACAAAAGTGATAACAGTTCCCACATCCACAATTTTCACAGAGCAAAAATTGTCCCAATAGTAAAAATAACATTTTTACAATACAAGCAATCTCAACAAGTAAGAAATGGAGAAACACAAAGAAAATGAGTAAGGAGATAACATCGCCAGCGTCGACGGTCTCTCTAGTTGCAGGCGCGACGAAAATTATGGGTGTAGCTTATGTTGGATCTCGACCGAGATGTGGTATGGTAGTTGGAACTGTCACTTAAATCTAAGAGAGGGAACCCACATGTTTGTCAGTGAGGGAAACAACGACAATGACAACGATAATTTTGATTGTAAACGACAATGTGGTTGGCAATGTCGCTAGCGAGGGTTAGCTCGACAACAACTCCTCCTCATTGGGATCACTGAAAGAGGAAGAAGAGATCCTCGTGTGGACAATGACTAGGAGGCGACACTCAGGACTATAAGACGAGAGGAGAGACAATAGTGCAGTGTTGTGTGAGAGCAAAAATGAAGAGACAAGAGGAGACGAGGAGGAGAGAAAGAGCAAGTGTGCAACGTGAGCAAAAAGGTGAAATGCAATGAGAGTGAAAGAGAGGAGGAAAGAAAAACCTTGAAGATGTTATGCTGGTTATAATGAGTAATCGTTATAATATCTATATTTTAAATTAAAAATAATATAATAAACTTGTATTTTGTTTCAAAATTGCCACCACTCCCACTTTCTATGTTAGTTCTAGGTATAACATGGTATAGAAAGTCTTATATTTTATTATGAAATTGTCACCGCTCCCACTTTCTATGTCGATTCTAAGTAAAACCAGCATATAATGTTTCGTCATATTTATAATTTTGTAACCACCATAAAAATCGTCATAAAATCTAATTTTTGCACTAATGAATCTTAAGTTTCATCTATGTATGTAAATACGAAAATAATTGGAAAACCTCAAGTGTTTCATCTAATAAAAAAATCTAACAATTCACACATTTAACCAATTATGGGTGACTCTTCTACGCTCATCATTTGCTTATGTGTTGATGCCACTGTTCCAATAAAATATGAAACGAAAAATGTAATCTAACTTAAAATCAATATAAGATAGAAAGTGCAATGACCATTGATAGTTTTGTGTGATCCCCAATTCCATGCTTTGATGATCATTACATGTGTGGAAAATTTCTTATGATCCAATGAATATCAATAAGTAGTTGAATTTGGAGTAACAAAACTAACAATTAGAGTCATGTTGACAACAATTAACAAGCTGAATTAGATAAAGAAGTTAAGTGATATAAAAAGGTCAAAAAAGTATCTTTTTCACACCATTAATCTGTCAACGCTGGAAACCATTTTTTGTAAAGACACATATAAGCATATTTGCACATCCTTTTTTTTCCTCTTTCTCTCACTCACTAGCTAATCATAACTACTAACACTTACATTTGTTTTCATCTTTAGAAAAGTTAGCATTCTTCTTGAAACCCTTTTTTTAATATTATTTGATAAAAATTATACTCCACTCCTTAATTTAATTTGAAAACTTTTAGTGTCTTAACATTTGTTTAACAAAAACCAAACTTCACTTCATAGTTTTTAATGTGAACATTTCAACCATAAACATTTGTTGTTTGAAATTACATCAAGATGCATGTTATTAATTTCATAAATATAGAATCCCAGAGATAGAATTGTGAAATTGAAAGCAACAAACTAGACAATTATCGCAATGGAATTTATACTAACCTACCATTTATAAATATTAGTTAATTTTACATTTATAAATATTAGTTAATTTTACTCTAGATCTCAATGTTTTTCACCTTTTAAAGAAACATAAATCCATAGTTAATGTTCATTAATTATACATCCAAAAAAAGTCAGCCATTGGAAATGTATATTATATTTGTAAGCTATTTTTAGTATATTTAAAGTTTTTGCAAGACTTATTACTCAATTCTTAAGATATGTTTAGGGATGTCAACGGGACAGGTATGAGTAATAGCTCCCTATTACCCTCCCTGCTGAATAAATATTCACTACGTATTCGTTTTCATATTCATACATGTATCTGTTATGCGTATATCCACATATTTTATTAATATTTGTGGATACCCGTTGATATTTACCAAAACAAATTTAAAAATAATTTTAAACTATAAAAATCTATAAAAAAAAAGTTGTCTAAAAATACATAAAAATGGTATAACAGTTGTTAAAGGTGTTAAGAGTTGTACTTGGATGACAACAGATGAAGGTTATTTGAAAAATGACAAGACATGCAATGGTAGAGAAAAAAACTTGGTCACTCACTTTTTTACTAGTGTGTATAT
>Ga0214545_1007927_pt1 | contig 17364 bp, 9 predicted proteins | sample CNSS4metaG_FD_160064 | JGI IMG/M metagenome (GOLD analysis project Ga0214545, IMG submission 160064) | Root nodule microbial communities from cowpea collected in UCLA plant growth center, Los Angeles, California, USA - CNSS4 | ecosystem: Host-associated > Plants > Roots > Nodule | place: USA... | reverse complement strand
AGGTTATTTTTTTTTTTGTTTTATTTTTAAAAAAAAAAAAAAAAGTTTTTTAAAAAAAAAAAAAAAAAAAAAAACTTTATTTACCGATGACATATTCATAAGTAAATAGCAAAAATAAATATGAAAGTGACAAATTTACTAGTAAAGTCTCGATGACTTAGATATTGTCAGTAAAAATATTAGTTCATAGTATAACATAAACGAATTCTCTATAAATATTATCAGTGAAAATATTCGTGGATAATATCAAAATTACTTATAACCATATACCTTTAATAGATATCAGTTATTAATATTAAAATTATGTATGACAACTTATTCGTCACTAATAAATCATATTTTCCAATGAATTTTATTTTGTAATACAAATTCATAAATACTACTATATTTTCTTATGCGAAATTGTATTTTGAGTAAGGATAATTTGAAAAAGAATATAAATGAAAATTCAAAATTATGATTAATATATATCTATTATAATTTTATTTATTCAATTTCATTTATAAAAGGTTACAATCTCTCTAAACTTCTTTTAATGTTAACTAACATCTAAGTTTGAGAAAGTAATTTTACAATGGAATAAGTTTAAATGCAAGTTTTAATGAAAAATGGGACTTATTTAGGGTATTGTATGTTAAAAAGATTGGTCAATATATATCTTATTGGGACACAATTTTTTACAATGTTGCATGATTTCTATTTTATAGTATTATTTTCAAGAGATGGATTTTTGGTCAAGTACGAGAGAGGCAATAGTCATGTGATTTTTAGCTTAAGTGAAAATCTTTAGCTCAAACCAAAATTCTAACAAGTTAAATCTCATTCTTTTTTTAGTATAATTTTAGGTTAAAAAAAAATTATGATGAAACATTAGCTAATTTATGTTGTGCTACTCATTATTCAAGTGACATTTTTTATGCTTGAGCCACATACATGATGATGACATGTATAAATGAAGTGATAATTTTGTATTTCAACATGACTATGATAATAACATGGATAACGTTAAGATGTATTTGTAATTGTTAATTGTGATGATGTGAATGATATATTGAATATTGTGAGATGTGTACGAATAAATACACAATGTTGTATGTTATTTTTGTTGCCCTTTATAGATGTTATTTTCTTTTTTCTTTTTTATACTTCCCTGTATATTCTAAATAATATATTGTCATGTATGTTGAAGGTAAAAAAAAACATCAGTAGACTAACATTTGATGGCGATGATATTTTGTTTGAAAATTATTTGAATGTTTGAAACTTATGCTATTTGAATTTTGTTTTTTTTTTGTTATCATTATATATAATTGTTTGAATTTTGATTAATTGACAATGGTTTTAGAATATTTTGAAACGAAAATTCTTGTAGAAAAAATTATTTGGTAACTAGATTGTCCATGTTAAGGTATATATATAGTTATTAAAGTAAGCTTTAAACATGTTTTTTTATCTGTATAGTTAATTCCTTTTTTTCTCTTATTTTACTTTGAGTTTGATTTGGATGAAATATATATATATATATATATATATATATATATGAAGTTTGAATGATTGGGATTGAATTAAAACAAGTGAAGAATGTTATTTGAGTAGATTTTGGATTCGTACCTGTTGCTGATAGTATCAATTATTTCGTACTAAACAAATGGACCGAGTCACAATCAAACTGTAGTGTTTGGGTTTGTGTTACATTCTTAAGTAAAAAGAGTTGTGCTCTGATTAATAGTTATAGCTTTAGTCAAGTGTTAAGCGTTTTATCTTAACAATTAGTCTTAAAGTCAATTCCAAAAATTGTTGCATTGTTGCAGTTGGCATCAAGTAGGCCAAGTCACAATCCAATCTTTGAGCAAATTTTGGATTCCTATCGATTATTTTGAATATTTTTTTAGAGTTGTTTTTGTTAAACTAGTTTAAGTAAAATATTTCAAAATTGTTTGGATATGTTACATGAGGCTAATTTTTTGATATGTTTGGTTAAATAAAGTGTTTAATGCCAAAATAGAACATAGATTAATACCATACTATTGGTTCTAGTTTTGCTCAATCGAAAATAGAACTCAAAATCAACCTTGTTTTTTCGTCTTATTTTCACTCAAACAAAGAAGTTTTTCTAAGCAAAAATAACATTGTAACTTGATCCTTAATTTGACCAGATTTTCACTCTGGAAAGAAAAAATCCTCAACCAAACCCATTTTCACTCTTCCTAATTTCTTTTTTTTTTCTTTTTTTTCATAGGTGTTATTTGAATGTTTATTACAATGTAAAATGAATACTATATATAATTGATTTGTGATTTTGTTTTAGTAAATTATTTTGTACGGAAATGATTACTGAAAATAGTAAAACTTATATGAATTTATGGTTATACATCTAAGTTGATGTCTGGATTGTTGTTTTTGTCTCATATTAGATGTTAATATTTGATAGTATATATTCAATAATAACCTTTCAGAAGGCATTGCTGAATATTCTATTTAATTAATATCTTTATGTATAGATTTGCATGGTCTTTTTGAATTTGAATTTTTCATATAAGTGCCACAATGGAATTGAATCGTTTCTAGTTTGTTATGTTGAAAGGGGGAGTTTGCTCAACTCCAACGAAGATAATTTTGATGATGTCCAAAGCTATGCATCATGTACATCATTGGTTTAGGCCTAGTCCTAATTTTCTATCTTTTGCATTAGGTGTTGTGGATCTAGACTTACATGTAAAACAAGCTTGCATTGAATTGTATCAGCAATCAAACTCTTGAATGTGACCAAAAGCAGAACTCGTAAATAGATTAGCTACTTAACTAATAGATTAGTTGAGGGCACTGCACTGATGCAGTAAAAATACACTCACGATAATCTATTAGGTCAATTCCTAATCCATTAATTACTGCAGCAGAACTCTGGTATAAAAACAGTTTTGAAATCAGTTTTAAAACAGAGAGAAATAACTGAATTACTGAGAAACGAGACTTCTTTTCTGAGATCTATAGAGTTCTTGTGCTTTCTTGGAAGATCATTCAAGTGAACCTTCAAGAAGATTGATGGTGGATTCAACCTTGGTGGATCAAGCTTGGATCTAGGATCAAGTGACAAATCTACACATCCACTAGGTGTATTCATTCCTTGTTTCTTTTCTATTGCATTGCATCTAGGGAGAGTTCTTGATTTATAGATCAAGCTCCTTAGTCCTTAGGATCTTGAATTATATAGATGTTCTTGTAATTCTTGTATCTCAATTGATTTAGTGGAATCCTCCTAAATGGGTTGCTTAGGAGAATACTGGACGTAGATTCATATTGAATCAAACCAATATAAATTGTTATGTTCTTATTTTTCTCATCTTTCATGCCTTTTGCAATTGTTTTAATCATTCCATTAACACAGAACTGTGAAACTAGTCAATTGGAGTATAAAGATTAAAAAAACCTTCAAGATTCATTTAAAATCACTTAAAGATTCAATACCTAGTTCACCCCTCTCTTGGTTGGATTTTATTAGACAGATCTGATTTAACATGTTAATCATAAATTCATAATGCTTACTTTTCATGTATATTTTCTTAAGATAAAAAAAGTTATTCCAATAGTTTATCTTGCATATATTGTTTTGTATATACACACATTATAGAAGTGTAAAAAAAAAAGTCAAGAAAATAATAGAGATATTTTTTATTAATATTCATAATATTATTATAACTACTTATGATTAATATATTATTATAAGAATATTTTCACATATGTAATAGTAACAAAACAATCATGATAATAATACTAATATAATATTTATGATAATAATGGAAATAGATTATTATAATAATTTTTATAATTATAATTTGCTATAGTCACTAATAAAAAAAAGACTCTTTATTGGTATTTTAGGTTGTTTATGTTTGACTGAAGTCATATGTAGATTCAAGAAACCTAAGTTTATATCTGATTTCGATGATGTCGATATTTGATATGGGAAAGAGATCATCAAATACCTAAATAATGATAAAATGTCGGTATGTATAGAGTTCTTTAAACCATAAAATTAATGAATAAGTGTCTACATACATCTATCCAGTTTTGAATGACTTCTGCCCCTGTGATAATTTTTTTATCCAATGTGTGTAATATACCCACATTCGAAAGAACTATTTTGCCTATTATACTAAAATAACAAAGGAAAAACTAATATCATATAACTTTTATACAAGATAATTAATTTAAGGCGTAATTTATAACCTTATAGGAGTTATAAATTAAATTTTTATTATTAAATTTATATTAGTATTAGTATTTTTAGTAGTTAAATAAATATAATAACAATTATATAATTATTCTAAAGAGATTTGAAAGAGAAAAAAAAACGTGCATACATGCATAAGTCATAAGCTGTTATAATTATTTCATAAAATCAAATAATTTCACAATAGTGATATCAATTTTATTTATTATATTTAAAACTGAATTTACTACTATATTACTTTAATAACAATATTTATAACAATATAACTTAATTTTAAAAATATTAATTATCTTATTTTTATATTATTATTTTTATCAATTATAACTATAATTATTCTTATTATTATTATCAACTCTAAATATAATTATAATTATTATTATTATTATTAACTATAATTATTACTATCATCAACTATAATTTTTATGATCATTATTATTATCAATATAAGAATTATTATCATTGTTATTACCTATAATTATTTCTATAATTATTATTATTATTATTAAGAACTATGATTATTATAATAGTTATTATTATTATTATTATTGTTTTTATTATTATGGTTAGATACACATTTTACTTTTCTTACTATGTAGGGGTCATGTTTCAATTACTTGTCATTTTTATTTGTTTTGTTCTTCATTTATCTTTATATTTGAACAATTTTTCAATTAAAAAAAATAGTTACTAAAATTAGTAAAAGAATAAAACTGAAAAAATAATTTTTTTATTATAAATAATTTTTTTTATTTTTTAAAATATAATAATTAAGAGGATAAAATTGATAAAACAAAAAAGGACACAAAAGATAATTATTTCTTTATATGTAGTTGTATTATTATTATTATTTTTATATTTATATTTATCACTACGCGATATTGTTATAGTGTTATTATTATTATTATTATTATTATTAGACACACATTTTACATTTATTTACTATGGGATCATATCTCAATTACTTGCATTTTTTATTTGTTTTGTTGTTCATTCTACCTTTATATATGTGTAATTATTTGAATTAAAAAGATAGTTACTAATATTAGTAAATTGAGAAAACTGAAAAATAAAATTATAATAGGTGGTGCTTGTATTAATTATCACTACGGGATATATTATTATAATAGTTATTATTATTATTATTATTATTATTATTATTATTATTATTATTATTATTATTATTATTATTATTATTATTATAATAGTTAGACACACATCTTAATTTTGTTTACCATTACTTGTCCTTTCTATTTATTTTGTTGTTGATGTATATCTTTAGATATAATTATAGATTATTATTGTTAACATCAGTCTTAGTATTAACATTGACATTAATATTCATAACATAAACATTATTATTATTATCATTAGTTTGTTATTATGGGTATCATTATTTTTTTTTATTATTGTTACTATTCATATTGGTATTATTATAAGTGTTTTTTTTAATAATAAAAAATATTATTATACTAAATATTTTGACAAATAGATTTTTAATCTTTTAAAATTTTTAAAATTTATAATTTATATTAATATTTTTAATGGTTAAATAAATATAATAACAACTATATTGTTATTTTAAAAATATTTGAAATAAAAAAATAAAAAAAAAATGCATACACGCATGTCACATACTATTATAATTATTTTGTAAAATTAATTAATTGCACCATATATTGTGATATCAATTATATTTATTAAATTCAAAACTAAAATTATTATCACATTACTTATATTTACTACTTCATTACATTAATAACAACATTTATAACAATATAACTTAATTTTCATGATATTTCATTACATAATATTTGTATTACTTTATTATTTTAATATAAAAATTAAAAAAGATACAACCAATGCATACGCACGGGTCAATCTACTAGTATCATATAACTTTTATACAAAATAATTAATTTAAGGCATAATTTATAACCTTAGAGGATCCAAATTCGGGATTCTGCATCTGGGTTACTTAATATATGAAGTTTAATTTTCGATTTTAATATGAAATCATAACTAGATGTATTGCTCAGAGAATGAACCAATCTTGTAGAAGGGGTGTTATATTTCTTGATCACACTAATGATGTGTTCGCTTTAAAGAGAGTATATTTGTGAAAAAAGAAATGAGAGCTGGAGTGGTGTTCGTTTGAAAGTATATGTGAAGATGGCATAGCAAGGATGGCAGGAAAGCATGGAATTTGTAATCACGGGCACTATGCGATGATTTGGTATGATTGGGTTGCGGTATTACAGATTTACCCTCTCACATGCCATTTACCACATCTCTGCTACAAACAGAGTCACGCTGCAAGCTGCAACCATGACAATCCCTACCACAGATTCGATCCCCATTTTTGAGGATTCGATCCCATTTGTGTTGGATCGGATATGCGTCAGTTGGATTCAGATTCGTTCCTTTGGCTGGATTGGATACGAGTGTGGTGGATCAGATATGGTGTATGGTGGATCGGATACAGGGTGTGGTGGATCGGATACATGTTTTTATTCGAGTCCTGTTTGCAGATCTGTTTCGCCATGGCTATTTTACTTACATTTATTGTGTTTAAAAAATTAAGAAATTAAATGTAGTCACACAACGATCAATTTACAATACTAATTAAACTAAGGGTAAAATGATAATTTCATTATTAATTCTACTAAAACATATTTTTTAATCTATCAAATCAATTAAATCTTTCACAAACTTTCACAAAAAATACCTCTAAATTTACTCACCATCACTTCTAAACCCCTTAAAAAAACAATACAAATTTCACTCTTAAATCAACTCAAACTCATACGCTCACTTTCTCTCAATTACTCTCCCCCAAGTGAACACAACATAAATGATTAAAATATGATTTAAAAAGTTTTCTTTTTTAATTTGTGTCCTTAAAAATGGTTAAGTATAGAGAATAAAACAAGAAAAAATAAAATTGAATTTATATTTGTTTTTTTAAATAAATTGTGAATAAACAAAATAAGTTAATTTCATATTATATAAAACAATAATACATGAAAGAATTATTTTTTAATTGAAGGTATGATCCATTCCAATTTTTTTTATAACAAAAATTATTACTGTTTTTATGCAATTTAATGTCTGTATATTTTTATATTATTTTTTGCTTGCTTTGAAGCAAACTTTATCTAGTTTTCTTATAACCTTTTTTGAAACATGTAACTAACGAATTCCTAATATCATATATTTATATGCGTACGTAATTTTAAATGATATACCTCACAATTATTAACATTTTACCTCACAATTATAAACATTTTACTACTCAAAATTTTCTCAATATTTAATATAATATATTTTTTAATTGTTATACTTTATTTATTTCATATTTTATATGATATGATAAAAAAGATTCTTTTACCTTTTTGTTTTTTCCATTTTATTCTTTGAATAATTATTTTTAAAACTGAAATAATACCTTATCAATTCTTTATTTTAAGTATTTTTTAAAAATTTAACTATTTTTTAATTTGATCTAAAACTCTTTTTTTAATTTAACAAATTTTCTGAATCAAAATAAATATTTATGATAAGAAATTACCTATAAAATAAATAAATATTATTTACAATAAATTTTAAAATTTTATTTTATTTTATAATAATAATAATTTTATTATTTTTTATTATAATATACTAGTAAATAACATCGTTTTGATATTACTTTAGTTATACAATTATACAATATGTAAAAGAAACCGATCACGTGATAAAAAGTAAAAGTACAAATTTTAAAGAAAGATGTGAAAAATTAGATCATAAATTTATAAAATAGTTTTAATTTTATAGTAATATAATATAATATAATTTCAAAAGTGATTTAAGAGGGAATATGAGGATCTTATCTTTATGGGAAAAAGTCTAATGTCATGTGGGACTTGAGAGAGAAAAAGGTTGAAAAAACAGGTGATAATGACAATGCATAAAATACAAAAAAGATAATTAATTGATTGTTTTAAATGTTTTATCTTTTCTTCTTGTCGTGAGATTCCTAATTCATTTATTGCAACATTTGGTTTAACACGTAATAATACACATGTCATTTTTTATTATTTCCGTAAAATTCTAATATATTTATTTCATGGCTTTAAATACATTTCTTCTATAAATAATTCAATAACTATTATACCTACGGATGAATATCGTTTAATAAAATTCAATTAGCCTCATCATTGATAAAACTACAAAATATTTTAAAATATATTTATTGGGATAAATATTCACATATTAAAAGTGATTATTACAATCTCTTAATACTAAATATTTACAAGATATTTGAGATATTTGTTATATACAATAAGGTGTATTATTATTATTATTATTATTATTATTATTATTATTATTATTATTATTATTATTATTATTATTAGGGTTAAATATGTTTTTATCAATTTTGAAATTAGTCTCTTTTTAAAATTTTGACACAGTTTCATCTTCCAACCTCAGAAATTCATGTATTTAGTCTTTTTAATCAAATTTTGTTAAATTTATTTGATGCTTCATATATGCTTCATTATAACATTTAAATTGTTTACCATGTTTAACACACTTTCGCTTTAATATTAGTTAAAAAATGTGTTTAACCCTTATTTATTATTATTATTATTATTATTATTATTATTATTAGGGTTAAATATGTTTTTGGTCCCTCAAGTTTCTGTGAATTTTGAAATTAGTCCTTCATCGAAACTTTATATCAATTTGGTCCTTCATCTTTAGAAATGTGTGGATTTAATCCTTCTTACCAAATTTTGTTAAGTTTATTTAACATTTTAAACGTATTTTATGATAATATTTGAGTTAACATAAAAGCAAAAATGTGTCAAACGGTATAAACAATTCAAATACTATGATGAAATGCTTTTGAAACGTCAGATAAACTTAACAAAATTTGATTAAAATGACTAAATTCACGCATTTTTCAAGATTAAGGACTAAATTGGTCAAAAATTTTGAAGATGGACTAATTCCAAATTTCACTGAAACTCGAGGGACCAAAAACATATTTAACCTTTATTATTATTGCTTATTTGAGGTAAGTCGTCTTTATATTATATTACATATTTTACACATCAATCCAAGATCTAAAAGACCCTATAAATACATCTAGTATTCCTAAGGAATACATATCCTCTCATACTCATTATCTCTTACTGACTTGAGTGTTGGAGAGTCTTTTGCAACAGAAAGATCTTTCCTCTATCTGGCAATAACAAATATAAATTATGAGATAACTAAAATAAATATGTTAGCATGGATAAAATTATATATATATATATATATATAATATTAATTATATAAAAAGAGAAAAAGAAAGAGATATAGAAAGTATAAGACGATAAAGAGAAATACGGATAAAATTTTAATTGAGTATAGAATAAACAGTTTAGGAATAAAATATAGATATTGATTTTTTTATTTAGTTAAAATTTTATTTCATTAAATTATAATTTTTTAAATTTAGAGGATAATAATAATTATAGTTGAAAAGTTCCTCTCAAGGATTTTATTTTATTTTTTCTTCTATTTGAGTTAACTAAGATTTAATATTTGAAAACTTAGAAAAAAAAAAAAAAAGATGTTCTGGTTCTTTCTCTTGAAGACCTTGAGTAGAAATAAAATAAAATTTTAATTGAGTAAAGAATAAACGGTTGAGGAAGAAAATATAAATATTATTTTTTATTTAATTAAAATCTTATATCCTTAAATTATAAGAATTTTTGTTTTATTTTTTCTTTTATATATATATATATATATATATATATATATATATATATATATATATATATGAACATGAGTATAAGAGGATATGTATAAGAGTTTTAATTTCATGCAAAATGTTCAGCTATACAAAAAATCCCCAATTTCTCCAAACTTTTTTAATTAGGTTCTGGGTTGATTATTGCTTTAAGTTGACAACCGATCATTCTTATTTTCTCTTCCAATTTTTTTTCCACAATTCCAAATCTTCATTTCTCAATGATCAAAATCTAACATCTTTCATTTGAAATTGCACAGGAAATTCTCCCATTTTTACCCATCAAAGATGCAAAATAACAATGCATTATCTTATAAGAGTTATAAGAGTTATAAGAGTTTCAGAGTCCCACCCTTATCAATTGCAAATTCTTATTCATAAAAGATTTCATGAAGGGAGAGAGATTGCGGAGAATAAAGGGAAAAAAAATCAAAAAATTAAAACTAAAAATTGACAGTAATCACATTCCAAACAATAGTAACACTAATTTAACGAAACATGTTAAATCGTTTTATAAAGTGAAAATTGAATTAAAATAAAATTAAGGGATCACATCGGATGAACCCACAAATATATTAAAATAAAAATACTAACTAAGTCTAATTCTTACAGCTCAAACTATTAAATTATTTAAACATATCATTTAAAAGAACTAATTATATATTATATATATATATATATATATATATAATTAATATTAAAAATATTATTATTCCATCAATAAAAAATTATTACTAATCAATTTATTATTTATTATAATAATTCACAAACACAAAATTAACCTTCCACATCACTAAATTTATGTATGACCTTTAGGAATCATATGTAAAAAAATGACCAATGACATTTTTGTTAATAACAATTCAAAATTTACGTTTGACCTCCTAGTATCATACATAAATTTTGAGTTTTATGTTTGATCAGATTGCATTTAACGTATAATTCATTGTCTTGAGTATATGAACACAACAAGTGTGGATTTAAGCTGGTCAAAGATGCATGAATGTTTTGAGCCCCAATCATTCAAAAATTTGGCAAGACAAGGGCTTATATGACTGGATTACCACCTCACGAAAGCATATTTACTTGACTCTATACACTAAAGGCTTAGTCTTAATGAGTTTTTTTTTTATCTTTTTTAAATTATGGTAATTATTCAACTAATCATTTATCCTTCATTGTAGGTCTCATTTGCAATTAATAGTCACGATTCCTGAAGAGTCCCTAATTGTTTAATTTTGTTCTATTGATAGGAATCTCAACTTCAAAATGAAGAACTTTCTACAAGGATAATTTCACAACTTTCATAATTTGATTAGTACATAAAATTATGAATATCAGTTTTCAATTTAACCAGAATTGTGGTTACAACAAACCAATTATTGCATAAGAGACAAAGCCAAAATTAATTTATAACTCCTGTTGGTTTTTTTCTATGATCTTACTCTATTGTGTCTTTATAATACATTGATTACCATTAATTTTGACATTTTAAAATATATTAAAAAAATATTTAAAATATCAATACAATGTATTTTTAATGTTCAGAGGACAGCACATAAAAAAAATAGTAAAGAATTATTTTTTTGTTTTTATGTTTTTCGTCTCTCGAGTATTGTGCGATTTTGTTTTTAGTCATCCAACTAACGTTTGCTCCAATTTGGTCCCTCATGTTTTGAAACGATTGGAAATAGTCCTCATTTTTGGACGCTATTAGTTGTGTTTGACACTTGGCAAACGGACTGCCACGTATGGTTCCAGTTTTAAGCTGTGTAATGAATTTTATGTTTTGTGCATGTGTTAATTAAAGATGAAGACAACGAAATAAAAGAGGGATTGGGAGAAGTTTGAAACCCTAAAATTTAAATTTAAATAACGTGATTGTGCAGGCAAAGTTTGGCAACAACATTGACGTTGTAACACCCCCGAATCCTCTTGGGCTTACCAGGCATCCCACCTGCCACCCTCAAACCGGTTGTGTTAGGTCTGCAGCCCAATACACCCCAACCCATCCCCCTTCTCCGTCCATTCATATTGGGTGGGTTGTTGCTAGTGGGAATCGAACTCCCAACCTGACCTTTAACACCTCTGGCTCACCAGAAGAGTGGTAGCAAAGGCTTTCCATGTACGCAGAGGAATACTGGTTCGAAAATATCGCAAAGTTATGCGTCATCTTCAGAAATGTCATCTAAAGTTTGTGGCTGTGGGGAAAGATTGTTGCTCCTAAAGGCATCTACTATGAAAAACAAAGGCAGATTATTTTAGAGATGTTGAAATTGGGCTGTAAGTTGAAAATTCTGTGACTTTTATTGGATGTTGCTTTTGTATGTGTGGTAATGGTTTCATCTTTTTTTTTTTTGCAGACCAATTCACATTGTAATTACTTTGAATGGGTTGATGACGAGGAATCCGATTTTCAAGGGAATGAATCTGAAAGTGAAGTCAGTGGTGGAAAAAGAGTTGAAGGTTGGAAAAAAGGTGAAGAAGATGAAGTTTCTTTGAAAAGGGAGAAAATTATACTAGATTTGATCAATAAAAATGAGAAGTTGAAGATGAAATTGCAACAAGAGAAAAAAATGGGACATTCCTGCTTTTTTGTTTGTTATATCGTGGGCCTCAACAATTGTAATGGTGTTCATGTTGTTGTTCAAAGTTAATTGTAATGTTTGAGATTACTTTGGTGGGAAGTGTTTTGTATGTCTAATAATGGTATTATGGAATGGTAATGGAATTTGAAACATTTGGTTACTGTTATTTGTTAGTTTTTGGAATGGTAATGGAACTTGTAGAAGTGATTAGTTTTTTATTATGTTATATGGATTAGTTTTTCATTACTGCAACATATCCACTTATTGTTTCCCATGAATCTCAGAATGTGCAAATTTAGCTTATTACCAGATTGAGCATGAAGAAACATAACTCACGACAATTACCACATATGAAATAATTACAACATAACAAAGTGGTATGAATTGTTTTCATTCATAAACAATAAAAAGTTATCCAACATGAGCTATCAATAAAGTGTAGCAGATAAGTGGTCCATAATTTTCAATACAATAATTCAATAGATCTTCAATCAAAAAAGTGTTCCACTATCACTATGCTCAATATTCTAAAGAAGTGGTCCACTATCACTATGCCCTGTATTCCAAAAAAGTGGTCCACCATACAAAAAAGGCAACAAAAAAGCTTGATTCCTTCACATTCACTTGGGTTGTGCAGAAGTTCCAGTACTTGCTTGAGACCCTAAAACCTGTGTTGCCATTCTTCTTCACCTTGTGGTTGGTGCTCTTTCTCCTTGGTTGATGTTTGCTGCAACCCAGGGTGTGGATCTGGCTCTATTGGTGGAGCTTTGGTTTGATGTTCCTGTAGTGTTGCTAGTTGCACTACCAGTTGTATGCATTTGTCCCTGTCAATTGGGTATCAATTAAAGATTCAGAAGTCTGTATTTAGGAAGGAAAGAAATTGTAAATATTATAGATGTGTGTTTACCTTTCTATTTCTGATTCCTCTTCTACAACTTCTTATGTTATGTCCTAATTGTTTACGCCTGCTACACTTGATGATGATATTCTTCTTTGAAAGTTTGGAATGACTGACATGTTCATCAGCTTCCCTTCTTCTTAGCTTTCTGGGTCTCCCAGGTGGAGTTTTGTAAATGGGTGGCAGTAGTTCAGATTGATTACTTTTTGGCCAAAGTTGTTGTTCATTGATTGGGGTAATTTGAGGGTCATAACAAGCCTGATAGGCATCTTTTTTGTAATATGCATGAACATAAGCCTCTGGGTTAAACACAACTAACGATGTCCAAAAACGAGGACTATTTCCAATCGTTTCAAAACATGAGGGACCAAATTGGATCAAACATTAGTTGGGGGACTAAAAAAAAATCGCACAATACTTGAGGGACGAAAAACATAATTAACCCTATATATTTTAAATAAAAAGAAAACATAAAAGAGTTAGTCCACTTTTCCCCTGAACCCTTTCAACTCCCCTCTCTACCTTTTCTCTCAACTTTTCTCCTCTCTTCCCAACCATTGTTCTCCCTTTCTCAATCAATTTTCAACCATTTCTTGAGCAGAAGCAATTTTTGGAAGTGATGAGGAGATTTTCGGCTTGCCCACCTATCAAAATCATGGATAGGGTAAGCTACTCTCATCTCTACTTAAAAGGGGGAAAACTAAGTTGTCTATGTTCCCCATTTTCCTGTGTACATAAGAATGTTGTCACTCTCATGAACTCTCAAAGTCAATGGCGGATCTTGACCAAAATTTATGGGCGAGCCAAAATAATATACTTAAAATTTATATATTTAACATTACTGTCACTCATTCAATATAAATGAACAGTACTCTAGTATAGCTATAACTATAAAACAAACTACATTATCTAACAGATTGTCCATCGTTATTTTTTTTCAATATAAATAATCATATTATCTGCAAAATATTCATTTCTCATTTTTCTAATGTGCATATATGGATTCAAAAGTCACATTTCATTTCATTGTTATGCGATGAGCAACCATATTGTCATGTTTTGATCTTCATTCACCTTTTATCAATTCTAAAAAATGAATTTATTCTTTTATTTTTCATCAATATACCAATTTAAAAAATAAGTTTAAGACTAAAAAATAATTTATCCTAATATAATCAATAATTGAGAGACATAATTACTAACAAAAATTATGATAATCAATTCACTGCCAAGTGAGATAGAAGAAAATTACTTTTTTTTCTTTTGTGATAACGTAACAAAAAGAAATCAGAGTAAGAGATAAATACAATATGTGAAAAACTAAAAAGACAACGAAAATAAAAAATAAAAAATATCTTAATAATTTTTTTCTTTATTATATTTGATTTTATATTTTATTATTTATTAACATTAAATGTTATATCCTATAAAAGAAACAAAAAATACCTAATTTTATTTTCATTAACTTTTCAATATATTATTATCTAATTTAGAAATATACATATAATTTAAAAAATTTAAAAACATAAACATTTTAACAAATTTTAAACATATAATTTTTTAAAAATAAATAAAAAGGTTGATTTTTTTTTAAAAGTTGGGGGGACGGGTGTGGTCCCGCCTGTTCCAACAATGATTCGTCGTTGCTCAAAGTCATGGTGAAAACATTCATGCCCTTGAGTCGTTGTTCTAATAACTAGTTGGTTTTCTGTTGTTTTTAGGTCGTCTTTGAGAGTTGTGATGCTTTTTTCGTTTAGGGCACTTTCTCAGCAAGTTCAGTATCATTGAGATAAGGGAAGTTAGGTCTCATATGTTTTCGAAAATGCTTTACTTGTCTTAGTCTTGAATCGTGTTTTAAAATGTTTGACTGATGATTGTATTGTATGGGAATGAATTCATGAAACTGTTTGGATTGGGTTTCTGGTTTTGCATGCACGAGTAGGTGAGAATATGTTGTTCTAGCCTAGGTGAGAAACCTCTAGCCTAAGCGAGAATAGCAGAAAACTCACCCTTACTTTTGCTTGAGTTGTCGCTTCAGCGAGAATTCTCACCCAAACAAGGAGCAATCTCGCCTAATCGAGAAAGTATAACTTAAGTGTGAAGTCGCAAATGTTCACTACACTTTCTGGTTGAGTTCTCACTCAGGCGAGAAGTGTCTAGCTTGAGCGAGAGGACTATGTTGCTTGAGCAAGACCTTCTAGCCTAAACGAGAATGGTGCAAATTTGTTTTAATCCTCTGATTGAATATGTGGTTGGCTAAATTACCTTTAAAAACTTGAAGTATGTGACTATGCATGTATTATGGGATATTTTTAAAATGTATTTGATGTATTTAGCATGGGATGATAATTATTTTGAGATAACATGTGGAGTATGTGACGATTTCATGGAGAACTTTCTTTGGTGATAAAGTAGTGTATGTGATGACTTATAATTCAAGTAAGGTTACATCCTGACACTTTAATGGATCAGTCAAACTCACATAAAGTAGATTGGTTCATGTTGTGAAGGTAGCAAGAGGTATAGTCTCTGGCAGGATAATGATCTTAGATGATCATAGACTAACCTTGTGTGTGGTAGGGTGAAACTCATTAATAATGACTCTGCAAAGCAGTAAAGGCCCACAAGTGCAAGTTTCTAGTGAATCTAATTTCATTACATGTATCCAGATAATCGAGTTAGAAAGTCTTCCGGTGTTTGCTATTACATGTTGTTTGTGTTTCATAACTTGTTTACTTATATGTTAAATTGTTTTTACTAGCTTACCCTTCTTTATGTGTTATGTTTTCTTGTTGTGCTTCTTTTTGCAATGCAATGATCACCAATGTTGGTGTGAACAGATGTGGAGACACATGTGGATCATCAAGATGGAGGAGATGTTACGGTTTAGGTTACACGTTAGATTTTGCTCTTTTCTAAGCATCTTTTGAAGAATTTTCTCATGTCTTTTTCTGCTCTGTTAAGCAATCTTTTACAAAAATGTATTATTATCGTAGTTGTGTTTTTGAAGTTGTTTTGCACCCATAACCTTTATGTTTATTAAATATATTTTAGATGACTGTAGTTAATTTTGGTATATTTTCTGTCCTTTTATTTTATTATATTATATGATGTAATGTTTTATTTATTAGAAAGTTTCTATTAAATGAGATGTCACATTATCTATTATCCATATGTTAAGACAGGGATTAATTAAGTTCCAAAAGATTAAATAATGATTAAATTAACTATAAAATGAGATATTGAACTTATTTGCTTATTAAAGCTTGATAATAATTTTAAATTTTCAAAAGTTAAAAGAAATAAAATAAATTTATAAATAGTATAATAATTTGACTTCACATGATTAAAATGTGAATTCTAAAGCATACCTACATATTTTGTATCCCAATTCAAACAACAATAAAAGAACAAATGACAAAGGTAGTAATGGTGCCACAAGTAACCAGAAACATGCCAGAACTTTCCTTTTGTGTCTGGACCATTCTATTAGTTATATGCTCATATAAACTTTATGTGACTAATTGATTAAATATATATATATATATATATAAATATAATTTTTAGGGATAAGTATGTTTTTCATCCCTGTACTAACATGCTAAATTGGAAATCGTCCCTCTGTCAAAGTTTATATAAAAATGATCCTTTTACTTTTATAATGAGTGAAAAGTATCCTCTAGTATAAACAGCGTTAAATATTTACTGACTTGGCAAACGGCGTAGATGACATGTCATTTTTTTATTTCAACAGCTGTTACTGCAATTAAAATATTTAAAATCTAATTGATTTATTTAATTAACCGTTTTAAAGTAAATACTTTTAAATAATATGTTTTAAAGTTATTAAGTTTTTAGGTAAACT
>Ga0214545_1007924_pt1 | contig 17369 bp, 7 predicted proteins | sample CNSS4metaG_FD_160064 | JGI IMG/M metagenome (GOLD analysis project Ga0214545, IMG submission 160064) | Root nodule microbial communities from cowpea collected in UCLA plant growth center, Los Angeles, California, USA - CNSS4 | ecosystem: Host-associated > Plants > Roots > Nodule | place: USA... | reverse complement strand
TGAGGATGGAGATATGGCGGGGACGGGTATTATGGCGGGGATATATTCATCCCCATCCCCATCCCCATACCCAATTGAAAAAATTGGGGATTCCCTATACCAGTCAATGCGGGGATTCCCCGTCAAAACGGGGACGGGTTCGGACAATACTCATGGGGACAAGTTTATTTGTCATCTCTAGTGCTCATAGTTGTGAACATGTAGACTAACATTTAACCATGGTAATTTCATCTAAGTTTGATATTCTCAATTTGCATTTCATGGAACAAAGCCAGGGCCATTTACTATTCATAGCTTGAACAACTATTAATGATTACATTCTAGGCACAACAACCTTCTTTGGAATTTTATACAAAAGCTCCCGGGAGACATAAAAAAACCAAATATGGCATATCCTAAAACCATTGTAGTCCTTTAAGCAAAGGCCTTATGTATCATGTTATCAAATAGACTATGTAGTCAAGAGGCCTCTACATTTGACATGTATGTCCATATAGATGAAGTTTTCAACCGAGATTCAAATCATGTAGTTGAGAACAAGAATCATCCCAATCATTGTACTTTTATTTGGTTTCACTTTATCTACCACCATTTCCCTATAGAGATTCCCTTATAACCCATCTCTCTTCTAACACATCTCACAATCATATTAAATGTTACTAGAACATAATCATTATTGAACACATCATACGCTACCTTCAACTCTCCATATGAGAGTAGCACCATGGTGCACAAATATATCAAATTTAAAACTAAACTTCAAAACATGTACTAACATAAAAAAGCCTTTTAACATTCGATATTTTTTACTTTTGACGTTTGTCCAAACATCGACGTCGTACTGGGTGACGTCAAAATAACATCGAAAAATTAGCAGACGTCACTTAACGTCGGTGTAATAGGGATTTAACGTTATCCAACGTCGGGGCCAAAAGCAGCAGACGTCAATTCTCGCGCTAAATGGAGCCAAAAAACAAAAGAATTTGACGTCTGTCAAAGGCCACTAGACGTTAAATAACGTCGGCCATGGTAAGGTCAGACGTTAAATAACTTTTGTCAGAGCACCACCAGACGTCAAATTGCTCTAGTTTTTTTTAAAAAAATTTGGTTGTTTTTACAACATTCCTACATCTGAAAATCAAAAATTCCTAGAATAGTTTCATAATACTTTCAACACAATTCTGGAGTTATAGTTATATCTAATAACACTTAAGTTTCAACATATATTCTAAACTAATATAAATAACACCAAACTAAAAGTTTCAACATGACATTTTTATACAACAAAGTTTTTGAAAGGAGTTCTAATTCCTATGGTATCAACTCCATCTTTCCAATAGATATGTTGCCCACTCCTGTCTTAGTGTGTGGATAATGTCATTTGGTAGAGGTGATGGATTTTTAAATCGTTGAAAAAGTAATACAATTTCATTATGTATGAATATCATTCTTTAAAGTTTGATATGATTTATAATATGTGAAAGATATATTGTCGCAACCTAAATCGCGACAGGACGACGAACTAAAAAAGAATGGATTTGGAAAAAAGAGATTTGAAGTCGCCACCATAATTTATTCTGGAAAACTATGGAAAACCATAAAAATAAAATAAAGTCTGCGAAAACCAAATTTAGGGTCCTGAAGTCGGTTACGCGTAGGGAAGGTATTAGCACCCTACAGCGCCCGCCCAAAGGCGGTACCTTTAATTAAATTTGCAAAAGAGATGTGTTTATTTTAAATATTTATTTTTCCCATAAAGTAAGAACATAAATTGAACAAATATATTTTTGAGTTAAAAGGACTCGGCAAGGATTAACCTTGGTCTTACGTATTCTCATTAAAATGAGAAATCAGGGTTACATAGTTCTTTATAAAATTGTTTGATTAAATGATTTAATTTATGAAAGTTGCCTTTTGACATATTTGAAAAGGAGTGTCGTGCGACGTGAGTGGCCGATCAGACACCAAACATATTTTTTATAACTTATTTATTGAAAAAAAGAGTGTCGGTGACGCGAACAGTCAATTAGACACCAAAAATAATTTCTAATATTTTTTTCATTTTAAAAGAAAGTGTCTTACAACGCGAGCAGTCGATTAGACACCAAAACAATTTTTATATTTTTTATTTTAAAAAGAAGTGTCATGTGACGCGAACAGTCAATTAGATTCTAAAAGAAAAAAAAAGAAAAAAATTTTACATTTTTATTTATTCTTATTTTTATCATTTTTGAAAATTATTTTAATTTTTTATTTCAATTTAAAATATCTTTATTATTTTTTAAAATAATATGATTGAAATATGAGATTTAATTAAAAAAGATAAATGAGAAAAAACAAAAAAAGATACACGAAAACGTGGTGCATAAAGAAAAACACAAGGTGCATAAAGTAAACACAGGGTACATTAAAGTAAACGCGGGGTGCATAAAGTAAAATGCTTGTGCATTAAAGTAAACACATCTTATCCTAAGAAGAAAATAAAGGAGTGGGGTGTGTGCTTAGTGAAAACGCATGTATGTAAAGTAAAGTAAAACTTAATGTAAGGGGTGTGGGGTTATTACATTGGGGAGTGCATGAAGAAAATAAATAAACAAAATCCAATATTAAAAGTAGGGGTGCGCAAACTGAAATATAGAGGTGCGTGAAGAAAAAACTTAAACCTGCTAATCTTAATAAAAAAAGAGGTGGTGCGTGAATGAATTGTGGTGGTGCATGAAGCAAAAACTTAAACCTGCTAACCTTAATAAAAACAGAGGTGGTGCGTGAATGAATTGTGGTGGTGCATGAAGAAAAAACTTGAACTTGCTAACCTTAATAAAAGAAGAGGGGGTGGGGCGCGAATGAACCTACTTATAATGCAATAGGCTCCCGCTTATAACCGATGTAACAGGCTCCCACTAGCATTGGGTCCCCATTAAACCTATGTAATATATGTCCAAAATAATGCAAAAATATCACCACCTTTGTAGTTACAATGATTTTGAAGAAAACAATGTTAAATGTTGATGTAAAATCGTTAATTTGCACTAGTGTTGGCTCGACTTTCTGCATTGTTCGATTAGTCGACCAAGACCAAAGGTCGAACCAAATCAGCTTGATCTGAAGGTCGAGTTAAATATTTTTAAAATATATTTTTTTCTTAAAAGAAAAATTAATTTGCTTTATCCAAACAAGAAAATTGAAATTCAAGATATTTTAATTGCATCAAAACAAACTATTTAAGAAATGAAGAGAATTCAATTGTAAGTAATTCAAATACCATGCATTTCAATTGTTTGAATTTGTTAAAATTCTTTATCCAATCATAAGGTTAATATTTTAATGCTTTGTCACTCATTGGGAGTTATAGAAACAAATCTTTGTTAATCCATGCACACACTTTGTCAGAAAAATCCTACTCTAAATTAGTTCACAAAGGTGGTTAACTACACTAAAAATTTGGTTAAATTGGCAGTTTTAATTCCCTCATCTGTCTAAGTGGTTGAAAAATGATAACAAACACTGGGAGAAGGCATCATGAAATCAACTATAAAACGGAGATACAAATTCTAAAAACTACAACAAGAGGATGATGTACGCGAAAAAGAAAAAGAAAATTTGTGAAAGCTCAACTAATGCAACAACTTTCACTACAAAATATCGTGTCGGTTGTGGCATTGATTTGTGTATATTACGATGTTTTGAAATGTTGTTATTCATCTGCATGACGTTTATAAAAAAACACAATAGTTTTTACTTCATAAAGTATAATATGACATTGTAAAGCGAAACGTAACAACTACCACTTTATGCATTGTATAAAGTGACATTTTAAAGAAGTTAAATAATGACAGTTAAAAATGATGTTATTTACTTACTACAAAACAAATCCAATAAAAGCGGTGACATATACAAACATCATAATTCACTTTATATATTACGATAATTATAAATGCTACTATGATAAATAATTCTTAAATAAAATATTTTGTTATTTATTATTTATTAATATCCACCTATATTTATAATTTCATAATTCAATCTAATCTTTACTTTAAATAATAAAACATGAGCTGAAGTGAACATGTTGAATTTCGAAGTGAATGTGCTGAAGTTCGAAGTTTATGTGCTGAAAATCCATGTTTTGTTTTAAAAGTATCAAAGTAAATGGAAAAAGACGTTGGAAAAGGTTTGGAAGTGAAGTGAATGTGCTCGGAATAAAGTGATTTTGGAAAAGACGAGCCATGTACTTTGACAAAAAAAAAAGTAAAAAGGGGCACAAAAATTAGAAATTGGAAAAGGATTTCACAATGAAAAATAAATTGTTAAAAAATACATTTCTAAATGATATATTTTTCAATAATGTTATGACAATTAATAATATGACACTTAAAAACATGATATTATATATGTAAAGTATGACAGATATGAAAATGTTATATTATATTACAAAAAGTAACACGAAACCACAGTATTTAAAAAGCTATTATATATATATATATATATATATATTTTTTTTTTTTTAAATACCCAATAATTTCCAAAGATCCTTTGAGTTTGGTGCACATATATATATGGGTAAATAGTTTGTCACTTTTAAAAAAATTGCCAAGGAGATGGTTTTTGCAACCTTCAAGACCAATACTAAACTCCTCGTTGATCTTGAAAAATATATCCCTATTAATGCCAAAATAGTGGGAGCAGGCTTAAAGGCAAATTATAAGCATTGTATAAACTTTAGGCAAACATCTTCTTTGTTAGAAACTTTACCATTTCTTCTCACTGTGTTTTGATATAATGACAAGGAGTAATCAAGAAATCCCAAGACCACTAGTTTAGCACAAAGATCTATAAAAAGAATCTTGAAATGCTTTCATCATTGGAGCTTTAATTTATGATTAATTTAATTTTTTGTTACGAAGACTAAATTGATTTTATGTTGATACGACCAGTGAAATAGTTTGCAAGACATGTTCTTTAGTAAACAATCCATATTTTTTGTAACAAATAATTCTATAATTTCAAGTGACGGATTGTTATAAATCTTTTTATTTGATAATTATATTTTATGCACAATCTCCTTGTACTTTCTATCATCTAGTAGTGCTTGCTAGAACAGTTTGAGACCCCAGGGCTTGCAAATAATCTTCTCATTGAAGCAGAGCCGCGCATATTCTTGGTTTGCGATTTGGGAAGGGTGGTTTTGATCAAAGAAAAGATGAGTGTTTCTGTTTGAACAAGGAACACTCCTGGGCTGACATTTCAGATCACCATAAATGGTATTGGGGCAACAAGGTTTCCATGTTTCCACTATCCCTGCAAATAAAACTAAATATCAGTTATTCAAGTGTGCTAATTATTCACATATTATATTGAGTAGAGCTGTTAAAACGGGTAATTCGGCCCGATCCGGTTTGACCCACCACGGGTTGATGATTCAGTGAGCTAACCCAACCCGGTTCACTTTTTAGCGAACCAAAAAAATTCGAACTCGGCCCAGCTCACCACGGATGAGTCGGGTTCTAAATGAGCCGGGTCAAAAATCAACCTGTATTAAAATTTGTAAAAAAATTTTAACCCAACCCGATCTAAACCCGTAGTAAGCCGGGTTAACTTGCGGGTTCCAACCCATTTTGACAACTCTAATGTTAAGAAAAAGTAAACTATAGAAGTATTGAATTAAATATCAATGGATATATAGTTCAAAGATAGTCCAATGACAAATGACAATATAAATCTAAAAAATAGTAAATTTTGTTATGATAAATTTTAATTAATAGTCTCACAAAACTATTTTTGAAGATGAATTTTTTATACTCATCTACATACTATAAATGACCTAAATTGACCTTACATATTAAACTATATCTTACATATTAATTTATTCACAAGTTAGTTTTATTTTTTTAAAATTGATTTTTTTTTTGAATTTTTGCATATTGAAAATGTTTGTGAAGATTTCTCCAACAAACTTCTGTTGATGATGAATGCATTTTGGTTTCTTCTTACCATAGTAACTTCCGTTCTGTCGCATTTTCTTAAGGAACCCATAGAGATCTGCATGTATAAAGGTGAAGCCAGGAAGCTTTGATTGGAGTTGATGGAGTACTTCACGCAAACTCTTATTATAAAAGGTGATTCCTTTGTTTATTTTCCCATCACATTTTCCTATTGGTCTTGTGTGGATAGCTTTCGACGGAAAGCAACCTGCTGGGGGAATGTTGTTTACTACAAATTTTCTTGCTCCTAGGCTATACATTCTCTGCAACAAAACAAAGACATGAAATATAAAGAAACGGTCGGAAGTTACATGCTACTAAATCATATATTTATTTCGATCTTATCTTTTAAATGAATTTTGTGAAATTGAGTTAGAAATTAGTGTCTAATCTAACTAATCAAGTTCATTGAAGTTATTATCTCATCATTGTTGAGTTCTTTACACCACTTAAAATCTAATTCTATATTCTAACATGTTCATTCTTGCCGGAAAAGTTATGAAAAAAAGCAATCAGAGATAATCTTTTTAGTAATTTCGTTGTGAACTCTGTAACACATGAAATATTTACCTTGATGCGCAGGGTGATTTCACGAAGAAGGAAAAAGGCAAAGCTCTTGTTGCCGCGGAAGGTTCCGTTGTGGAAGTAATCATTGACACCCGTAGAGACAAAAAACAAGGATTCAGAAATATGCTTCTCTAATTCTTCATTCTCGGTGAACGTCTTTGGCAAATTATGCTTAATAGTCCTATGGAAGAACTTAATTTGTTTGTCTAGTGTCAAAGACGTATCCTGCAACCAAAAAGGGTACATCATGTTAAAGACAAAAAGTACCTGAATGATGATGAACTTCAAACACAGGTGCGACATTAACTTACGTTGTTGGTATCTGGCAGAACACCAGACCCAGCAGATGCATAATTAATGCCCGTTCTTACTTTGTTCCTGTGATGCTTCGAAAGTCCCAAGTAGGGAGGGGTTAAGGGTAGTCCTAGATGTATAGCTGCATAAAAAGTCATACCTTAGAAAGATTAAAGTTGGTTAATATATTACTAAAATGGCAGAGTAATGTTACCTAGGAAATCAGCGACAGTTTTTCCATTTGTGGCTCGGCCTGTAGGTTTGCCATGCATGAAGTCTATACCATAAGGCAGAAAAGAAGGTCCACCAGTTGGAAGATGGTTGTTGTTTCCACAATCAACGAGAGAGTCACCAAAAACATACAAAGCAGGAGTGTGTTTTGTGGGATATGATGGTGCTGTTGATGATAAGGGTAAGACCGAAGCTAACACAAAGCAAAGAGTGAGATAACAGGTTTTCATCTTGAGGCCACCAGATCTGGAACGGTGCTCCACGGTAACGATGAGCCACCGGTTTGAGCGAATTTTGTACAAATACCTTCTTTCGATGAGCCACCAAGATCAACAACACACGGTAATCACGCAATTCAATCATCAATTCAATAATTAAGCATGCAATTCAGACTTATCAAGACAGATTCTAAATGGTTTGAGTAAAAGTTAGCTAACTCCCCTTACCTTTGGAATTTCCACTAGAAATGACTCTTCAACCAAAGAGAATACCTCAATCTCCCAACCTAAGGCACTGAATTATAATTGCCAATGCTGAGAACAAATTCTACCACAACCCAGAATGTTGGAATTACTTAGAATTCGAAAATCAGAATATAAGGGGGGAATACAAGTTGACTTACGCGTAGGAAAGGAAGACTCAGCTTGGGGAAGTGGTTATGATCTTGCTTCAGCCCTAAATTCTACAACAAGGAAGAGGATTAGACCTACTACAGTGAATTTTTGGGTGAATTTGGTAGAGAGAAGGCAGAGAAAGAGTAACGGAAGGAGAGGGTATTAGGGAGAGAGAGTGGGTTTTGTTTTTGTGAAGTGGGTGGCAGAGAGGGGTTCTCACATTATCAACTTAAATTTTTTATTTTTAATAAATTTGGTATTAATTAGAAGTGTATTATTCAAAAAAGTAAAAATATATTACAAGTATAATCATAAATGATAAAAATTTGAAATATTGGAATATAATGAGAAAATATTAGAGTTCTTATATTTTAAAAAAACATTGAGGTTATTATTACATCACTCATGGTTTTACTGAAAATAGTTTGTATTTTTTATGTAAAAATTACCCAAATAGGTAAATTTAAAAAAATTATCAAAATGAATAAATTATAGTGGAAAACACGAGTATACTTTTGAATACATTATTTCTTGAATTTTAGTGAAAAAGGCATGTATGGAAACATGAAATTAGCTTTTTTAAAATGGACAAATCTTGTGTCATGCATGATTTCTCAGCCTTGATTCATCCAATGGTTACATAATGGTTGAAACCTATAATACACTGACATTTTAATCTGTATCACATATTTGTATATCGGTATATTATATCGGTATATGATATTTTAGGATACTTCACTAATACTTATTAATGAAAAATTTAATATAAAAATTAGTAATATTTTTATGAAGAAAAAATTTAGAAATTTTTATGTTGAAAACATTTAATACATTTAATTTTAATTTGGATTCACAAGTAATCATATATTTATCATATTTTTTTAAGAATTTTTATACAGTTTTTAAAATGCATATATCATGTATTGTATCCTATATATTATTTTTAAAACAGAATATATCAACGTATTAAATACGTGTCGTATCTGATACACATATCGTACTGTGTATCATAGGTTGGAACCATTGGCTAGCTAGCTCTGATAAATTGTTCATATTTTTCTATAATTTTGTTTGTGTCTTTATCAACTTTTCGCCGAACCGTTTGAAAAAGTGATTTTCATTGAATTTAAAAGATAAATATAAACAAGAGTTATATATTGAAGCAAAGTTTCTTAACTTTGAAATTTTATTCCAACACAGCTTGTCTATTTTGGTTATTTGAAAAAAAATTACCATTTTTATAAAAAAAACCTAAGCAATGAGCCATTATATTCTTACCCATAGTGATGGACAGTGATGGCTAACGATATTTGTGGATACAACAAGATTATGTTTCCCCTTGGTTTTAGTAACAAAGATGCAATTTTTCTCTTAATATGACAACAAAAAGATTTAGAGATGTTGGAACTTAAGTAGCTATGAAGCCACCGTGATAAAAATTGCTTCAGTTAGTAACTTTTTAAGGGAATAATTAATTTTTCACGCCTCATGCAAATTGTAGTGTATAAGCTTGTTGGACTTTTAAAAAACATGACTATTACACCTAGTTTTAAGTGTTTATTGATTCATATCCATTTTGATGAATCTGATTACCCAAACCAAAACAATTATGTTTGGAATTTTTCTTTTTTATTTGACTTGAACTATTTTTACATAGTCGAAATATATTTATCTAATACACGTTTATCTTGTTTCTGATTATATTTTTCCTTCTTCAAAGTTGTAATGTCCTCAGTTAGTTAGTTTGAGTACGTCTTCCTCACTTGATCTCAATAATATTTGGTCCGGGAGTATGCATAACTACTCTCACACTCAAGTCAACAATATGTAATAGTCAATAAATATTGTAATGAGTAGAACAAAGGTCATATATTGTGAATAATGCCTATTTAATGTTCTTAGGCTTTTGTCCTTCATGGGTCTAGGTTTCATAGGTGTGTCTTGGTTTAGTGTTTCTTAAGTAATCATTAGTTACCTTAATCCTCTATTAGTTACCTTAATCCGAGGTTACACCCTCTTATTCTGATTTTGGAGCCAGGGTCATCTCGTTATGAGTAAACGTTATGTGTAGACGAGACAAAGTAGATGTTAGGTGAAGATGAGGGAGAGTAAACTTGTGTAAATAAATTAGAATAGACGATATAAATAGAATTTCATTATTTTATTATTAAAAAGCTCGAGTTATACAAAAGAAAAATAACTATTCAAATTTCATTTTACAAATACTACCTTATCTAAACATATTTCTCTTCTCTTCCTCTTGATTCTCTTTAGAGTTTTGACGGAGTTGTTCATTCGTTTGAAGCTCCAAGAGCATAGAAGTTCTGGTGTAGACGGCTATCATCCAAATTGATCAAAGACTAAATTCAAGTAAGTTTGTTTGATTAATTCAATTCTATTTAGAAATTGAGTGATAATCATATGATAATTGATGAAAAATTCAACCGTGAATGAACCAGAGATCAATCTTATTCTTTAATTATTTTATTCTCATTCTTTTTAGCATCATCTACAACAACCCTTTTACTTTACTATTCTTTCTAATTTATGATATTTTAGTCATCCTCAAAATCTAGTTTACTAAGATTATAATTGAATTCATTAAGAGACAACTTTGAGTTTACTAACCTTATCTATACGTAAAATTTGTTGACTTTTTATACTTTAGACAACCAAAGAGCTCACATTGGACAATCTATTCTTGTATCCGATGATATTGAAAACGATGGTGATCAAACACATCGATACATATCGAAAGATTGCACATATTCGTTAGGAAAATGGTTTTTTGACAAACATTTTGTTGATAAAGTTACTAAATAGAGTAATTTTTTAGTTTTTTATGGAAGTTACAAAAATAACGTAATAAAGTTTTAGAGTTTTTTTTTACCGAAAATGATTGTTTGCCAAAGTTTGTCAAACAAAATTTTATCAAAGTATCATGTATCATTTCCGTATTCGTTAAGCACAAGTCTCCCTTTGTGGTGATAATCTTAGAGATGGATATGAAAAAAGATGTTTGTCTTTTGAAACTCTATTATAAGGACTCACGAGAGAAGAGGTTGTTCAAGATATTTGTGATCTTTCGGGACTTACCAATATTCTAGGGTTAAATATATTTTTGGTCGTTCAACTTTTAGTGAAAATTGGAATTACTCCCTCTTGGAAACCTTGAACCAATTTAGTTCCTCAACTTTGTAAATGCATGAATTTAGTCATTTTAACCAAATTTTATTAAGTTTATTTGATGTTTCAAACACATTTCACTATAGTATTTTAGTTTGTTTACACTGTTTGACACATTCGCTTCAATGTTAGCTAAAAACACGTTTAAAATGTCAAATAAACTTAAAAAAATTGGTTTAAAGGACTAAATCCACTAATTTATAAAAATAAGGAACTAAATTGTTTCAAGGTTTTCAAAAGGGACTAATTTTAATTTTCATTAAAATTTGAAGGTCAAAAAACATATTTAACCCAATATTCTATAACATTACTTATGATGAGATGATTTGGGAGCATCTTCTAGGAAGGGAAGGAAGGAGGCAAGTATTATAGGTTGAGGCTCTCGAGTTAGTTCGACAAGTATGGTCATTTCTCTGCTATGCATAAATAACAATCTATTCAATTTCCCTTTGAATTTAGTTAGGTTCTGACATCATGTTATATTGATGAAACTAGTTTGTTTTAGTAATATAGAAATCATAAAAAAGATGTAGAGATAATGAAAAGCAGACTAAAACCAATAAAAACAAAGATCATTTTCATTTACTGATTGGTTCGATTCACTTACCAAACCAAACATGTAATGTACAACAACCAAGGCTTCAACACTCACTCTCATCATCACTCAAATTCAATGGCAAGCAAGCAACCCTCTTCCATTTATTGACAATGGCAAAGCTTGACTTGATCACCGTGGAAATAAGAGAACGAAAACTGACCCCAAAACCCAAAGAAAAAAAAAAGGGACTGCAAAGCATGCATATTGTTTTTCCTCGCTACAAAAACTTAATAGCTGATGATACAAAACAGAGTACAAATTGTGCAAGTAAACTGCTGAATATTACAAAGAGAAACACCAAAACACATTGTTTAACACACTCTTTTAAATACATTCCTTATTATTGATAGAATTCTTTTGTAAATCACAAAATTGTAAGTCTCACTTTATATATATGTAATGAGTCTTACTTGTAAATTTGTGTTTTTGAATAAAATTGAACCAATAATAGAAATTGTTCTATAAAGAGTATGTTAAAAAGTGTGTAGTTAACACTCCTCGAATATGTTACAAATGTCTCCAAGGCCTTTGTGCAAGCCTTACACATTCACTGTGCCTATGACAATCCACAAGATGATCAATTGTCAAACCCGCAGCTTGCATAAAAGAATAAACAATCACAGGACCCAAAAATTGGAAGCCACGCTTTATTAAGTCCTTACTGATCGTATCTGCTTTTGAAGTCCTTAGAGGAACATCTCTTGGGAATTTGAATCTGTTAATCACTGGTTTGTGATTTACATAACCCCATATATAGCAGCTGAATGATCCACATTCCCTCACAATCTGTGGGGTATATATATATATGATTAAGTCACAGAAAACCCAATCACAAAAAATTTGATGTACATCAGATTAGTGATTTTGTTCTTACCGTCATTATGCATTTCGCATTGTCTACTATGCACCTTACTCTGCAATCGGGTAACAGAATTTCTTTGTTTGATGCTATTTCCATGATTTCTTTCTCCTCCATTTTGGCCACAATAGTAGGATCAAATCCACCAAAAACTTGTCTGTGTCATCATCATGCATAACATTGTAGAGATATATCAATGAATACAAATGGAATTTTTTCTCACACAATATGTTGTCAAGATATGGACATGAAAATACGACTAAATTGTAAAAATATAGGACACAGAATACAATGTATATATATACATGTTAATTTGAAATTGTCAACTAACACATCGTTAACTAAGACAAAAATGAATTTAATCTATCTATCTATCTGATATCCAAAAAGCGAGAAACAATGATCGTATCAAATTTATTTCCTATTTTAATCATTAAAATCATGTCAAATACAAAATTATCTTTCAAATTAAACATAACATACTGTGTCCTACAAATATCATACTATGTCCGATACATGTCAGAGCATTATTTACCTTAGAATTTTCTTTCTTTTCAGAATTTCTGTCCAGTTGTAATCTATCAGCAATCCTGACAGCGTAAGAAGCTCGAACAATTTTCTGTTTCATGAATCAAACCACAGTGTTGGATCGTGCTTACGATAATTATCTCGATACTAGAGCTTATTTTACACAGTAAAGAAATGTTACTTACTTGTCATCATAGGCTGGGACCCCCCAACACTCATCGTGAAATTCTATGTAAGCTTTATCTGCGCAAGTTTTATATATCAATTCTGAATATTGTCAAAAGTCAAATTATACAGTGCTGGAAATAGAAAAGTGACACTTTTCATTGGTTTTGTATTGAATGTCTGCAATGCAAAAGAAATTGATCATACCACAGTTTTTTGTGATCCAATTGCATCTTCTGAATTCACCAGTTTGTTGTTGGTGAGGAGCATTAGTAATAGTAACTGCCGGTTCTCTTCTTTGATCACGAGGTGAAATCAAATTCAATGCAAATTGAAAATTGTCATCTGCTAGATTCAAAGAATCTGTTAGGGAAGAGTCATCTGAGTTTTGTGAGAATGATGATGATAAGGAGGATATGGAGGAAGTTGAAGAGCTTCTGTGTAGTCTAATAGGGTACACTTTGTTGAGTTGCTTGGGGAAAAAGATTTGGCTCAATTTTCGTGACTCTTGGGAACTAGTTTTTTTCTCCATAGCATGCCTTCTTAGACGAGGAAAAAGTGTATAGTTATAAATGGGAATAATGTCAAAACGGGTTGGTGCTCATAACAGTGAGAGATTCAAAAGGAGATGGATGGCAAGTACGAACAATTGTTTAGTTGGTTGGTGAAATGTGAGTTTCAAGTTTTTGAAATGTTTGGGCTTCTTAGATTTTAAGAAATATTTAAGCCTGTAGCAGAACCCATTTTCATAAAATTAATAAAAGACACTTCTGTGTTTGGCAACATTTGTAATCAAACTATTAACGTCGTACCATTCTCTAGTGCAGAACAAAACAAAATTATAGGAAAAACTCACTTACCAAATCTTTTGAATTACTAGTATCAATATTACTCTCAATTATAAACAGATTACAAGGCATGTGATTAATTTATCGGCAAGTGTGATAAATAATATAAGATATTATTGAAGAAGATGATCACCACTAAGTCATTGAATATTAATATTTTTAAAAGGGTTTTGTTTGGTTACTCGAAATGATAGCATAGAGAGGTTAACTAGTTGAAAGGTAATGAGAAGACAGAAGAGTGACAGTAGTTGTGGAGTTTGTCTCAGAGCAATTCATTCTTAACTCTTACTCATAATAGGCCTTTTAAGTCTGATACATACTTGTTGCCAATAAAGACAGAGATATGTCATCCTTTTTCTAATTTCACTTAAAACAAATATAGCGTTCTTAAAAAAAATAAAATAAAATTAGCAAGACACGAAGCGAGTGCGTTTGACATGTTGCTCGCTTGAACGGTAGGTAACCTTGGATTCTTGACCAGTGAATGTATGTTGTACTGGAACTCCTTTTCTGACGTATCATTCACATTTTATCACGGCCTTTTCGAGTACTTTATATTTTGTCATTTTCGTGGGTTGAGTTATTTATAACTAATTCAATATATTGTTAATACTTGAAGTTTCACACTCAGAATTTTGAGAATATAAATTGCATAATATATATATATATATATACACTAGCAAACACACATGCGTATTGTATCCGATTTTTTAATTTTTATAAGATTAACAATATTTATTTTTAAAATATATATAATAAATTTTAAAATAGTTGTTAAATAAAATAATTGTTTGAAAAACTTTTTAGAGGTCAAAATAAAAAAGATTTAAAAAAAACGGTTACAGAAAAAATAATTATAAAATAATTAATTTTTAAAATAGTAATTAAGAATAAAATTGGAAAATGAAAAGTGGACATAAAAAGAGGAATCCTCTTTATATATTGTTATGGATATTGAATTATTAAATAATTGTTTTATGTCAATGGGTTTTCAAATTATCATTATTATTTATTTGAATGAATTATGTTATATAATTTATATAGGTTTAGTTCTTAAATCAATTTATTGTTAATTAATCCAGTTGACTTGTTCTGTATTAAAACAAATTAAAAACATATATAACTAACATATTTTGATTTATTTATACTTTAAATTTAATTTATATTATTATTAAATAATTTATGTAAATAAAAAAATTAAATACATTTTTTGTCTCTCTCCTGGTGAAAATTAAAATTCGTTACTTTTCAAAGCTTTGAATCAATTGAATCTCATATTTGAAAATTTGTTGTGTGAATTTAAATTTTTTAACTATATATTGTTAACTTTATTTGATGTTTCAAATATGTTTCTAAACTAATATGAAATATAAATATTTCGAACCGTATAAAAAACTCAAATATGCTAATTTGAATCTTGAAAACATGTTTAAAATATTAGATAAACTTTAGATTAAAAACTAAATTCACACATTTTTTAAATTGAAAAATTAAATTAAATCAAAATTTCAAATAGAAACTAATTTCAATTTTTATTTAAAATTAAAAAATTAAAAACATATTTAACTCAAATAAAAATAATTTTAAAATAATACTAATCAAAATATATATATATATATATATATATATATATATATATATATATATATATATATATATATATATTACTTTGCAAATAAATACAAACTAAGTATTGATAGCGCACTCCTCAGATGTTATGTTTTCCTCCATCCAGGACAAAGGTTTGAATCTAGCCCATTCCTTTCACTTGTTCTTTACCTTCTTTTAAAACAAAAACAAAAACTAATATTATTAGAGACCTTTAGGCGCGTTTAGAATTGAATTAATAAAATAATCGACAAGTAAATCCACATATTCTTGAATGGAATTGAATATTTTTTTTTCCCAAAACTGAGTGGTTGAGTTCAAATTATATTTTGACACTTATTTATTATTTTGTTATTGAGAAGAAATATGTTATGGTGAATTAATATTATGATGAAGTAATTTATTGAGTTCAAGTAAAAAAAAAATATTGTGATGAATTAATATATGGGGACTCGATATTTATGCCTTAAATTTCTCATAATATTGTACGCATGTGTATGTGTGTAGATGACTTATTAAACTTATTCTTAAACTTATTAGAAGTAGTTCATGTAAGGCTAGATGGTATGACTATAATAGCCATTGTTTTGACAATTAAATAAATGTACAGATGGGGTTATCTAGAGCTAGGTTGTTTGTTATATAAGAAATTAATAGAAAATAGTATAAATTTGGGTTAAGCTAACAGAAATCATTTCCTACAAATTTAGTCAAAAATTTCAACTAAAATAATTTATAAAAAATGTTAGAAACATAAAACAATAACATGGAGGATTTTAAAAATAGTAAATGATATAATGAAATAAAATAAATATAAAAGACATGTCGATTATCTAGTTCTTCTATAGTTAAATTCTTTATTATGTATCATATGATTAACTAAATAAGCATCAAATAATTTTTTTAGACTCTAAATTGCTCCACCATCTTCAGATCAAACAAAAGTCCTACTCTTTCCTTTTATTTTAGTAGTTAAGTAAACAATTATGTAAGTTTGAATTGACCATCCCAACATTAATTAATTCGTTTTAGTTTCTCATTCATTCCATCATAAGTGAAATTCTATTCACACTTCACTCATTTTAACGTCTATGAATGAAATATTATTTATACCTCACATGTCCCAATATCTACACGTGAAGTGCTCAACAAAAGGTTATCAGAAAATTGATAAAAAATTTGAACAAAAGACATAAGATTTATTTATAAACAAATGTACTTTTAGATATTTGAAAAGAACTACTAATGTTGGTCTTTACTACAATAACAAATAAAGTTTTTCTTTGCAAGGATATTGTGATTCAATTTGCGTGGGGGGCAAAATAAAAAGAAAGAGCACTAGAAAAGTATGTCTCTTTATTGGAGGGAACATAATCTCATGATGGAGAAAAAGCAAGGAACAATACCACTATCAAATGCAAAAGCATAATACATTTTAGCTCCCAATTGCTGCTCACAAATCATATGGATTAAAAATCTATTGGAAGACAACAACGTCCATGAGAGTAACATATCCCTATCTTTTGTGATAATAGTGTTGTAATTAATTTAACAAAGAACCCCATTTTACATTCTAAGACAAATCATATTTAAATTAAACATCCGTTTATGAGATCTTATGTAAAGAGATTTGTTAAGAGATGCATTTAATGTAACAAAGCTGCCTCTTTCTTTTTATGAGTCTACTTTGGATACAAGAGGATTACCTTTTGCTAGTAACATTTAATGTGCTTATGATGGTTTTTAGGATGAAACTATATTTAATTTATTATAGATTTTGAGTAATTATTAAGTTGTAATCACATTTCAATTTTAATTACTTTTAGGTTATTATGGTGATTTTGAGAATGAAATGTTTTAATGATATATATATATATATATATATATATA
>Ga0214545_1007923_pt1 | contig 17371 bp, 9 predicted proteins | sample CNSS4metaG_FD_160064 | JGI IMG/M metagenome (GOLD analysis project Ga0214545, IMG submission 160064) | Root nodule microbial communities from cowpea collected in UCLA plant growth center, Los Angeles, California, USA - CNSS4 | ecosystem: Host-associated > Plants > Roots > Nodule | place: USA... | reverse complement strand
CCAAGTTAAAGCATGGAACTAATTTGCCAATATCACCCAAAATCCAAGTATAAAATTTGGTAGCATAACACCTAGTAAAAATGGCCAAATGGATTCACCAAGCAACACATTAGCTCTCGGCCAAACTATTTTTGGTCATGAAAATAATTTTTCTTTTCAAAACTGGGTACTTAAGATGATGAGAAGGATATTTTAGGGTGTCTTGAAACTTAGTTCCCAAAAAAATTAGGTCAAAATCAATTTCAAGGAGTATACAACAACAAAAGGCATAGATCTCATGCAATAGCTCAAATACTTAGAAACAAGAACAAGAAAACTAAAAGAAGCATATGACAAGAGACTCAAGCATCCAAAGACATGTTATCCAACCACATTTAGGAGTAAGAAGAGTAACAAAAACAGTAGCCAAAACTGTACAACATAACCTGAAAAACGTTGATTCACAGTGATCTCGGTAGCTCTGACCTTTGCTCACTATTTCAATCATAACTCTCTCCACAGAACTCCAAATGCATTGGTTCTTTTTTTGTTAAAAACTATACTAATAGAGCTTTCTTTTGACATCAAGAACGTAATTTTTGGACCACTGAGCAAGTGCAGTTTAATCTTTTAAAATCGTGAACAGTTTCTGCCAACATTGTTTTTATGTGGACCATTCAAAGATAGCTACACAAGACAAGGTTAGAACATGAAAACACCATATTCAAGATAACCTAGGCTCTAGATACCAAATGATGAAGGATTATCTTGTTTCCTTTTAGAGTTATGAATATGGTGAAGTTGTTTAAGAAAGCTTTTTGAAAATTTCCACTAGACATTAAGATAGCATGTTATCTAGATGTGAATGTTCATTTCTCAAGCTCATGAAAGGAAGAAGAGAGTTGGATTCAAGCTTAAACACACACGGCAATAACAACACTTAGGGTGTGTTTCTTTGATAAGATGGGTTTGAGGGAGAGTGTGAAGATGAATTTGTGTGGATTTGAATGGATGGATATGTGTGTTTTGTTGAGTAGATTTAAAGGATAAAGTGAATGGATTTGGAAATAAATTTTATGAAAGTTAGTGAGTGATTTGAGTGATATGATAGATTAAACAAATAAATATAATGGATAAAATTTAAAATTACCTAATTAACCTTATGATAAAAATAAAATTAAATAACTTTTAAATAAGTTAAAAATATTAAATTTTAATGATATTTTAATTATTATTTATATATATTATTAATAACTATTATCATTATATATTATTAATAATAATTATATTATATATATAATAATTATTAATTATTATATTATACATATTTTTATTATTATATATTATTAATAATAATTAAAATTATATATACATATAACTATATATTATTATATATAATAAAATAATAATGTATAACTAATGACAATAATATATATAATATATGTAACGAAAAAAGGTTATAAAAGTAAAAGTAGTATAAATCTCTGCATAGTTGAAAGGATGAAATTTGATATTCATCCTTCAAATTCGTCTGTGCTTTTCCCTTTAAATCCTATTAAAAGAACATAAAATTTGTTTTCAATCCGTCTTCCCAAATCTACTTATAGTTGTCATCCGTTCAAGCAAATCTACTTTTACAAGACAAGGAGCACCCTTTAAATAGGAGTTCATAGGGGTCCTTTAGCAAACCCTAAACCTAATGTGAGAGTGAATCTTGGCCAAGTGAAAGGAGATGATTGGTGGAGGCATTCCCATGAGGATTCTAGGCTAAAAGAGGAAGGAGACCAAGTGACCTTCTAAGGCATAAACTACAAAGGCAAAAGGAGACAAGGTACATGTCTTCTTTTGCTTTTGCTTTATGCTTTTTGCTTTCCTCTCTCTTCCACTTCATCCAAGTGCTCCAATCACCAAGTGCCACCTAGCCATGCTCTACTTTCTGTTAATTACCTACAAAACAAGACAAACAAGGATTAGCATGTTGGTTTAAGTTAATCTAATCTTGGTCAAAGGTCAACTTTGGATCAAAGTCAACAACTCAACCAAAATAAATCAACTAGAAACTAACTTAGGGAATTGAAACTAAAGTAATGCAAAACAAAGATAAAGGTGATGGAATAGAAGACTCCCCTCTAGACATACTTCTAGTGATCCTTCTTGAGGGAGCTTCTAAGGAGGTGGTCACGCCTTCATCAATCTGCTCCCATGTAACGCATACACAATCATCGCCAAAAATAAGCAGATAAGGTGAACTAACATTTAAACATATATATACAAAGTTCAAAAATATGCACACACACGCACATCAAAGGAAGTCTTATCCTTTGATTCCATACCAAATGGCCTCCACCATGTCATCCATGCTCTACGTCTTTAGATGAATACTTCAAGATGCATTGCTGCTACACCTACAAGCCACAACTTGTAGAACACGTGCGGGAAACCTGCTATGGACCACACTCTGTAACGCTAGGTGGAGTTCCCAATATGAAGCATAGTTCGTAATGTCCCAAGACTACCAAACTCGTCAGCTAAATACCAAGAAGAGCAATCTTTTTGGACCCATCTGTACGACTCACAACTCGCACACTCACATCAACAACACTTGCAATCCGAGCCAACACTCAAGGATTCCTCGTGTTCATCCGCCACCCCGAGCCACAACTCAAGAGATGCCATTCTGAGTCAACTCAAGGAATGCCACGTGTTTTCCCCTATCCCGAGCCACAACTCAAGGGATATTGTTATGAGCCACAACTCAAGGAACACTCCAACAAGTCGATCTTTAAGGTATCACCAAAGCCTTGTAAACCACACACATCCAAAGCAAACAAGTATTATGCCCTTCTATTATCGCCTAGCGCTGCTCTAGAGTCACCAAGCGAAATTCAGTTCCAGACTACCTAACGATAGCCTCTTGCCGCCAGGCGCCACACGCCTCTGAAGCCTCAGACCTTACAGACTTTGCCTAGTGGGACCACCCTCACTGCCAGGCACCACATGTCTAGTGCCCACCTTAGTTGTAGCTTTAGCCTGGCCGGTCAAACACCACCGCCAAGTGCTACACCAATACTTGAACAATATTTGTTTTTACTAACTTGCACACTTTACCAAATTCTCTTACTACCTCAACACTCACTCCAGATACCTCAAGTCTAGCTGGTTACTGTCCACACTACTCGAAATATTCATATCTCAACTCCTATACTTTAAACTTGCTAAGTGTGGGTATCCTCCCATATACCAAGACCCTTGCCATCTATCCTTTGATCACACTATAAACTTATACAAGTCTCAAGGCATCTAATTTCCATTTTAGGCTATGCTACCAATCGTTCACAATTCTATTGCCACTAAATTCCTTTATGCCTTCTTTGTACCACACTTCCTCCAAAATCCCCATCAACCTAAAGATTATTCAATGACCTTAATTTATGCACTTTTTTTCTACTACTATAGTCTATATAATGTATCACCAATCCACTCCTCCTGCTTCATTTTGATTCCACAAAACCTAGCTCATAAGTGAACCCATAAATTCATTTACATAAATAATTTGTACCTTTCTTATCACTTTAGCCCTCAACCCACTGTCCAAAAAATTCCTACATTCACCTTACTCACTAAAATTGGCCCAAAATGATTTCCAAACCTAAGATAGCCCTCACAGCCACGTAGAGTCATCTTCTCTGCATTGGCGTCTGGCGACACATAACCCGCCGCCACGCGACACATTCGTTCTGGGTAACCTAGAATTCTTCCATGCACCTGTGCAAACTCTGATTTTTCTCATTCCAACCAACCTCTCCATTCTTCACTCAATGCTCCTCAATCATGTAATTATGTTTATTATTATTATTATTATGTTATGCCCCCAATCACACAATTCAATTGCCTTTGTCTACACCAATTCGGTTAAAAACCTAGAATTCCAAATCATTCAAACTCTAATATTCATATACCCTAACTTCCATCCAATTGGACCAATTCTCAGCGTAATTTCAACAATTAATCATTTTCCTCAATCCATGTTCATGCAAAGATCACTTTTTCACAACCAGAATTGCCCAGAACGCACAAAAAGCCCAGGTTGAGTCAAATTTGGCTCCCATCGCCTGGCAGGTGTTCATAACCGCCAGACTATTCATATAAAACCCAGAAAACTGGGTGGTACAACTTGCATCGCTTGACGGCCCGTTCACGCCGCCAAGCGGTTCCTCACAGAAACTCAAAATTTGCACATAAAAGGAATGAATCGCTTGGCGGCTTTGCAGGCCCACTAGGAGGTTTCTAAAAATTTTCCAGAAACTCAATGCAGTCTAGAAAAACGTGATAAAAAGGCAATCATACATCATATTCCATTTGAAATTATGTTATTAAAATCTAAAATGAGAGTTACAACTCCTCTAATATGGATTATGTGCTTCCAATTACAATTCTTGTAACCTTGGTGATAGAATAAAACTGAGTTTTAATTTTAGATTACCCTTAGATATATTTGTTGTAATAGATTTAGTATGCATGGTAAATGTTCTTATTTGGTGCTTATATTGAATAATGCAGGGCATTTGAGCCAAGAAAGTGAGTTAACCAGTCAATTGCAAAGTTGACCAAGATTATTGGACACGAACCACATTGTTGTCACCAAGTTAAAGCTACTGTCATGCTGTAAAAAATGTTGTCACATGGAGTATTAAGTTGAAGTTACTCTATTGAGTTTTCACGTGTACCAGTTGGAGTATCACCTACAATAACTAGTTGGAAGCTTCAAAAGACACTTTTGAAGAGTTTGATTAACCTGCATTGACTTGTGGCTTTTAGGAAGAGCAACTTGTGGACTTGACTCGGGTGTCATGTTTAGATTAATTTAGTTAGTTAATATAGGTTTGTATAATTTGTAGTTAATATGGACAATTATCATTACCTGACGTAGCAAGTAAAATAGGTCATTAGTTTCACATTATAAAGCACTGGTTAGAGGCTTGTTCGAGACACTTACTTCGAATTTAGATTTTAAGTAATTGAACTTCGTTCTCACATTTGAACACTGATTTTAAGTGTTGAATCATGCTTAAGTTAGAGTGTGCATAGAAACCACGTCAATCCAAGTGTCTACATAGTAATTCTTGGTGCAAGAACAAGAATCAACTGCTCTTAGTTTAATTTTTGAGTTTAACTTAGCCAATTAGTTTGTTGTTCGTGTGTTTCTCTATTTAAGCTTGAAATTCTAGTTTTAAATGCTTTCGGTTCATTTTCATTCTTCACTAGTATTTTTCATGTTGTTCTAGAATTTAGACTATGCTTCTAATTAAAAAACTCATCAAACAATGTTTAGATAGTTAGTTAAATAAGTTGTTCTCGTTAAGTTCATTATTCTTAGATAGAAAATTTAGGATATCATGATTCCAATGCTTCTTACATTCAATTCAACATTTTATATTTCAATTAGTATTGTGTTATAATAGTTTTTATGTTCATGATTGATTTCCACATCTTATTTCCACGTGATTACAATTTCACCAATGCACTTTTGTTGTTAAGTTTATTGTACTATATTTTTTTAGGTTCTTGTTAGTGATTTTATGTTTTTTCTTATGTAAATAGGTTCTGAATGTATTTCTAGGTTAGTTTTAGCATTTAAAATTTGTTCATAACATTTTTATTACATATTCATCATCTGCAAGTCACTTTGACATTTTGACAAACACTTTTGCATATTTAGGATTTCAATAAGGCATTTTCACAAACACCTCCCCATTTCACATTCCTACATGGTTTTACTTCATTCTAAAGCTCAAAGTACATGGCATATCATTCATTCATGCATAATAAACATTCAAATCTCATTTCCAAGCATTGAAAATCATTTTAGGATGTTTAACCATAAATTTTGCACTTATACAATTCAGTTTTGTATATAGGTTTTAGGTTAGTATTCATTCATCATCTTAGTTGCGTTTTAGGATAATTTTTAGGTAGTTTTAAGTCTAATTTTATATTTTTCTCCGATAATAATGTGGACTTTAAAAACACTCTTTGGAGAGCTTTGAGGATTCTTAGAGCTTGTGGGAACAACTCTTCATCCTTTTTTTATCTCCATCCCATTCCTTTATTCCATTTCTATTCTAGGGCTTTCCATGATAATGAAAAGTTGAACCCATTTTGTTGGGAGTAAATGTAACTTTCAAGTATCTTTTATTGATTTGATATATATATATATATATACACGATGAGATGTTGAAAATAATTTAAAAGTTACAGAAGATTCGCCACAATAGTTTATTATGGGAAATTATAGAAAAAACTTTTAAGAAAATAGTCTTTGAAACCAAATTTGGGTTTGAGAGTCGGTTACGTATGGAAAAGGTACTTGCATCCCACAACGTCTGCCCTAAGACGGTTCCCTTTAACTAAGTATACAAAATAAGAGTAGATTTTTTTAAATATATGTTATTCCCAAAAATCAAACAATATAAATACATGTACAAAATAATAAAGATAGAAACAAATTTGTTCTTTTGGGCGTGACAATGATTGACCTTGTTGTTGCGTATTCTTATTCAAAGAGGAGAAATCAAGATTACGTAGTTCTTTGTAAAAAAAAATTTTTTGGTTGATAATTTTTAATTTTTATATTTTTTTATTGTCAAGAGAATTCGAGATTCAACATGATAAAAAATTTAAGTTGATAAGAAAATCCAAGATTTGACATAATATCAAAAAATTATATAAAAAAGAAGTATAATTTTTGTGAAACCCCCTTTTTATTTGAATTCAGTTTTAAGAGAGGGTTTGGGCCTGGCCTCTTAGAGGGCCCAGAGTCAGCCCATTATGGGGACCCCCAAGACCCCCTCACAGTCCCTTACTCCTCATTCTGCTTCATTTTACCAAAAACAGATCACTCCCCTTCCTCAAACCCTTGAGCAGCAGCTCTACTAGGGCACAAATTTTTGCCTCCTCAAGTTAGTGAATCTTCTTGGTTCGGAGCTGCCTGAACTCGTATCTCCAAGTAAGTAGACCCCAACCTTCTTATTCTAGTTGTCTTTTTGTGGCTCTGCCTAGGGTTCGTCCTAATAACCCTCTTGTGTTTTCGTGTGATAATAATTTTAGCTCCTTAATCTCTTTCTGTAGTTGTGATGCTCTTTGGGGTCCTGTTTCGTTTGGCTAAGCTTGAGTAAGGTAAGGGAAGCTAGGGTTTCACTTTTTTTTTAAAGTTGTTTTGCTTGTTCCTGTTTCGTTTGGCTAAGTTTGATTAGTGTTTTGTGGAATATGAGTCAAAATCGGGGAAAACGTTAATTTTTGGTGTATTTCCAAGTTAGGGGTTCAAATATTCATGAAACTGTGATATTTGACGTTATTTCTCGTAATCTAGAAGTGTCGGGTGGTCACTAGGTGAGTAACTTGGTTGTTGGTGACGGTGTCCTTTTTCTAATATGCGCAATTTTAGTACAATTCACTTTTTCGGCTCATTAACCGTTGGCTTGAGCTCAAATTTGGAAATTTGGTTCATAACATGCTATTTTGTGCTTTGACCGGTTGGATCGTCGATTAGATGTTTAAAGCTTGAGAAATGTGTCACGCATTACTGCAGTGATTTTGGTTTTGTGATAATAAATTTTCTTAGAAATTTTGGTGTAAGAATTATGGTTATGTGTTGTGCTTGATTGTATGGAATTGCAGGTACTTAAATGTTGGCACTCATTTATTTGGGATGAATACTATTTTGTGATATATGTATGTCATGGTATGCATTTATAAAGTATGAGATTAAATGAAATCTTGTTATGTTGAGTATGAAATGGAAAACATGACTTGTTTGATTGGTCGTGGTTTGGCATGAGAATTGAATGCTTGATATGGCATGTGGATTTTGTTGGTAAAAGAGTTTCAAGGGAAACTCTTGGTGATTGTGGTTAGTGTATACCTTGATATAAGAGATGTCTAGATAATTGAAGGTTTCTTGAACTCTAAAAATTATTCACGCTCACATATAGTAGAATAATTTATGTGGTGAGAATGGTAGGAGGTCCTAGTCTTAGGACATATTGGGCCCAAGACGTTAGAGGATTAACCATGTGTGTGGTTGGGTGATTACCCCTTGCGTCTAGATTTTGCAGAGTTTAGAAGCCAACACAGGCGCATACTTCCTTTAGAATTCTATATCAAGAGTATGATCCAGATATTGAGTCATAGAGTCTTGAAATTGTTTGTTTTCACATGATTTGGGTGGCTACTACTTTGCTTGTGCATAATATGATCTGACTATTGATTTGCTCTATAACATGATTAAAATAATTTTTTCTCTAGCTTACCCTTTCTCTTGGTGTGTGTTTCTTTGCTTGATTTTTCCTTTTTGCAATGATCACCAATACTATTGGTGTGAGCAGATGTGAAAATCCCTAGAGGTTCTCAGGGTGGTGACGATGTTGCTGTGTAGAGTGGTTCCCATGGTCTGGGTTGTGGCTTGCAGTTGTGCCCTTTTGAAGAACTCTTGTGTTAAATTTTAAATTCCTTTCTTTATGAGCAATCTTTTGTAAAACAATAGTACTCTTGTAAAATAATACTATTTTTAATTGTCAGATTTACCGACGAATTTTTACGTCGACAATTATCGACAGATTTACCGACGGAACATGATTTTCGTTGGTAAAATTTTACCGACAAGAGTTTTATAGACAGATTTTTGACCATCGATAATGTTGATTTACCGACGGATTTTGATCATTACCGATAAATTTTGACCGTCGGTAATACCAGTTTTTCTTGTAGTGTTCATGCTTTAATAACATTTCATATCATTTATAATCCTTTCCATGTTCTAATTATTGATAAAGTTCTAAAGTTGTTTTAGTATATTATGTGTAGTTTTAATTTATTGCAAGGACAGCTTAAAATGTTGCATGTAAAAGACCTTCATATATGCAGAATAACTTAAAAAGAATTGTATTTATAAATTCTTCACTTTTGTGAAGTTAATATATAAGAAATATTTAAGTTACACATTGTGTGAGAGTTTCCTTATAATATTACAAGAAAATGTTTCATTAGTAACTAATTTTAGTGTTAAAAATTATTAGTCACTATAGTGACTAATTTAGATAGCAATTTACAAAGTAAAAAATTATTGGTCACTAAAATAATCACTATTATGAATAAAAAATTATAATTGGTGACTAAATTTGTTTTTAAAATTAGCTACCATGATTTTAGGTACCAAAGGAAATTAGTCACTAAAAATTAGCTACCTAGATTTTAGCTACCAAAATGACTTAGTTACTAAATTGGTCTCTAATTAAATAATGACTAATTAGTGATCAATTATACTTTTTTTATTTATAACAGTGACTATTTTAGTAACCAATAATTTTTAATTTTTTAAATTATCTAAATTGGTCACTATAACTATTAACAACTTTTGATCATTAAAATTGATTACTAATAAAATATTTTCTTGTAAACATTTCAAGCAACTTTTATCATACTTTTCGGAGTGATATTGTGTACTCAACAAACAACATACTCATTTTATAATCTCGTGGGAGATAAATGGATAGTCAATAGTGATTGATTTCATATACAATGAATAATACTTTTAATCTTTATTGATTAATAAAAGCTTTTATAGTTAACAAATTAAAACCGAACTTAATTAAAATAGGGATGAACTAATATAAACCCTGCTGAATGCATTTTTTTATTGTGGGACTTTAGAACAATTATATAAAAATATATGAATGTTATGAAAAACATGAAAGAGAGATACACGTTATTTAAAATTAAAGTGGTTGAAAGTGTTATTTATTATAACTTTCTGAATGCAATTTTTTTTATATAAAACAAAACAATAACTTCTTTTCTTTGCCATTGCCATAGCATGCATGTACATGAGAGTTGTGAAAAAAGTAATACTAGAATCTATAAAATCGACACCTTTAAATTTTCATAACTAAAAGAAAATAGAAAGTTGTAAGTTAACAATTAACATCACACAGTTTCAAAAAGTTAAACCATAGGTCAAAGAAACTGTGGCCGGCAGGAGTAAAAAATTTAGTTGGATTTTATGTCTCTATTATTTGCTTTGAGAAAAAAAAAAATTACAAGTTAAAGAAAAACATTAAGAAAAAAGGAACCTTCCTGAATAAAATGTTGTACTAGTGCACTACAGATATTGGAGCAAGAGATTCTAGGAATATGTCTCACAAAAATAGGGATTTGTGCCTCATAAATTCCACACCTGTCCTACATAAAGAAAGAGCAAGGAAGGGGTTAAATATTAAGTTCTATATATGCAAGTAATATAATAGTGTAAAGAAGATCTCTAGAATATAAGTGTAGTGTGAAGATGATGACTCAAAATCACTCAAATTGAAGCTACAATAGTCCAAAATGATGACCAACTCAGTCCTTTGATTTGAGGGGTGTGGTTTAGAAAATAGAACATGGGAAGGGATAAGTCCTACACAAAAACACATCAAAACAATTGTTAAATTTTGTCAATTCTTTTATAGTAGAATGAAATACATGTGAATGTGTTAGTGACAGCTTAACAACCCCTTCCCCAGTCATTATCTCCCTTTTTTATTTTTTTCCTTATTCACATGTTGCGGTGCCAACTTCTAGCGTAACGTCAAACTTTACTTTAAATATTTCATAGCCATATAATCGCCATTTTCTTTTTGAGAAAAACAAGTTAAAAGTTCGTAAGGAAAAAAATTCTTAAAAATGATGATAAAGTTGTTCTCACTTTTCACCGAGAAAAGGAACGACTTACCCCTCTTTGCAAGATATGATTCCCACACGCATACGCCTTAAAGTTGTTGCTTTCAACTTTAATCTGCATAAATTTCAACAAAAAGGATCATTAGGGATTGGATCACAATACGGAATTTTCAGGGATGCGCTTCGATTTGACCACAGAGTGTTGTTGAATACGAGATTAAACTCGAATTATGTGCCAAAACATGTTAATTTTTAGGACACGTGGCATAGGGAAATTGTGTTTCACAAGAAAATTATATTTATATACCATCAAAATACATAATTTGAACCCTGGTGGAGCCCAAAGTTTACATAAGCCACATGCTATTGAGTTCCCTTATTCCATAAGTTACTTAAAAGACCCACAAAGCAATGGAGAAGAGTTCACAAGAGAAACACTCTCACACACTCACTCAAGTTTGGTCTTAAGAAAACTATTCCAAAAGGTCAAATTTTTATATTTTATAGTTCCACCATGCACTAGTAACGTAAGAAATCCTTCACCTTCTCCACTTCTAAATCTCTCTTCTCTTCTCCGAATCGATAATCTCATTCACACTCGCACAAAAACCATAAAACCACACTGAGGTAACATCTCCGTAGTGAAACCCATCATGCTGATCAAAGGGCATCAAATTAAGGTACCAATATTGTTCCTCGTCAATTTGGTCCTTGTTTTTTTCGTTTCTTCCGTCAACGCCGTTGAATCAAGGAAACTTGACGAGAACCCCGTGCCCGCCACAAACGGCACCGAAGAAAAGTGCGGTTCGTGCGGCACCGTCTACCCCTCCCCGCCTCCACCGGCCATTCCACCGCCGTCGCCACCACCACCCAAGAAAACACCCACACAGTATTGCCCTCCTCCACCCCCTTCCTCCTTCATATACATAACCGGGCCCCCGGGAAACTTGTATCCCGTCGACGAGGATTTCAACGCCGCCGCCTGCCACCGCCGGAGCTTCGTCGCCGTGTTGTTGCCTCTTTTTGTTGGCATGCTTTTTACGTTTGCATTTTGGTGATTCGCTTGTGAAGAAGGTAATAATCACGACATATAGATATATCATTCAGATCATTCTAAACACAACATTCGAAAATTTTACGGTTTATGATGTTGTTACAGTTATGAATATCAAGATTTACCTAAGGTACGGCGCAGAGAATTTTGTACTTGTACTTCGAAATTAGTGTTCCACACTCCGTTCTGTTCTTCCTTCTATGTGATCACAATTTGTTCAATAATATCCATCTTTCTAGTAATTCTATCAAGTTTCCAATATCGCATTTGTCTCATACGATCATCTATTTTACCCCTTTGTTAATTATCTTAATAAGTTACAATCTTCAAGTCATATAATTAGTAAATAGTAATGTAAAACTTTATATTAGAAATAAATTGTAAATGGTGAATAGTTAAAGGTGGATGAAAAGAATAAAAATAGAAGTCGGTGCTGAAAAAAAAAAATTAATGTTGAATGGTTGAGACCTAGACATAGCATTAATTATAATGAATGCAACGGATCATCCACCACCTCCACCAGCGCCACATATTCACATTGCAGTCTCAATTATACCCAAAAACTTCATTGTTGAAGGGTCCACGTTCTGTTGCTAATAATGATTCTTAGGTTTGGCGTAACCTATCTATATTCTATAGACATGGAAAATGGTGTATCGTGGAAATTATAGAACATTAACACCAATGAGTTTTTGAATTTTCATTTTTCTTTTAAATTTAATTAGAAAATGAGCTGATAAAGGAAATGCTCCTGAACAAAATTATGGGAGAAACATACACCAATGTTTTAGGTATAAATAAACACTGATAATAAAAAAGAGATAAGTATTATAGAGGGCTAAACTCTTTAACTTAGACAAGCCACGTGTAAGTGGACCAAAGAGAGTACTGACATTAAAGTATAATCCGTTGGATCCTGATGTCAGAGTTCAATTCATGTTTATGAAATGAAAAGATCCATTTGTCAGTGGCTTGAAACATCAACTTCGGTTACACCAACCATACATAGAGTGGGGACCAATTAATGCTTGATGTTTGGCAAGTTTAGCCTATGCTGTTGTAACTTTTCACTGTTTGATTCTATCTCACGCACTATAGAAAATTCCAGTAGATACTTTCAACGGGGCACGACTTTTAGGTTTAGGTTACGTAAATGACAGAAGTAGATCGGTTAAGTCCATAACTTTTTTCTTCTCCTTCAGTTTTATTCAAAATTCCCAACTATAAGTGAGTGCCAATGAATTACTGTTTTTCATTGTTCATCCTAAAGAGGCTACTTTTTCTTTGCATAACATACGACAAAATCTCACTAAACCAAACTATTCACAACTTATTTACTATCTTTTACTTTCTACTTCATCACCCAATCAATTAGACGTTGTCCATTTAAATACTAAACTTATATTTAATTGAAAAAGTGTCCTTTAATACTATTTGACTTCCATTTAATAATTTTTATAAAAATAAAATAATTTTAACAAAAATAATTAACTTTTATATTTATGAAAAATAAGAAAAAATAAATAGTAATGAAAAATAATATTAAATTATAATAAAAATAAGTGTAATGTCAAAATATCAATATTTATTTAATTATATGTTACGTAATATTAAAAAATACAACTTCCTACGTATTCTACTACCATAAATAAAGAAAAATGGTAATAGACACTATTTAATTTTTCTACAACTATCCAACACCTGAAAAACCTAATATATTAACTTTTCTATTTAATTCTTCCTAAACTATTTTACATTTAAAATTAAATATATAATTTTATTAGTATTAAGTAGATGTGCAACAAAGAATGGAGTATTAAGGTGTCATTGCCCATAAAGAAAAGATGATAACCAAGAACTTATACACTTACACAATTGAACATGAAAAAATAACAAAAAATAAATAAATAAATAAATTTAGCTTTGTTCAATTAAAATATTAACAAACTTCAATTATATTTATAGTAAAAATTTCACTAATAACAAAATTTATAACTCGATTCCCAGTCCTAATAGGACGGATCACGGACATTTCCCTGTGCCAATAATTCGGTCACTGTTCTTCATTATTGTGGTTAATAATAATGTGTTGACTATAAATAAAAACTAGTTATTCTGAGTTTGAATTTATTTGTGATGTTTTTTCAATTATTTTTTAGAAGTTAATTTTCAAATGGCATTATTCAGAAAAACCTCATCACATCAATCTTAATAAATTAGTAACCACATTCTTTAGAAAGAACAAATAGGCGTATAGTGACAACAATGTTGCGTGATCAACCTGATTTGTTTGTCATACTGTGTTGAGGACTAACATGAAGAGACGTCACTAAGATTAGGTGTGATCGAAAGCGGTGCACCTATGTTCAAGGGCGTAATTATTTATGGTTTTGTGATTTGCATCATAATCCATATGATTTTCTTTCTTTTTCTGTTGCTAATTTTGAAACTAATATAGAAAATTTGAGATTCACGACAAATAATTCCCTTATTTTCATGTTTGACTCGCATATAACTGTTGATAGAAAAAGACGACCTGGAATAGTTAATTTTACCAAGTAATTACCAGAAAATTTAAAATGTTTCGCTGACACCCAAAATATTCATTAATATTACATACGCTCTAGAAAGAAAAAATTATAAATTTTAATATATGTAAAGTGATAAGATCAGGGAATAATTAAAGAAAAAGTATTAAATGAATATATTATATATATATATATATATATATATATATATATATATATATATATATATATATATATATATGAAATGGAAGTACTAACCCGATCAAATGGTCAAGGAAGAGAGGACGTTTGCACTATGAAATGACTATGCTGCACACTGTGGACAGAATAGAATGAAACATTTTGACGATTTTAATTGTTTGTATTCAGGGTGGTTATCCAAAAAGTAAAATTTTTAATTCTTGTCATAACTAGATTTTCTCCTAAGCCTGGTCTTGTAACGCCCCATTTAATTTAATGTGCAAAATTAAAGGAAACGTCACACAAAGATAACATTGTAGCGTAGTCCTGGGGTTTTTAACACAACTCCTACAAAACCGGGCACACCATGATGCCAAAGGAAAACTAAATACAGACTAACAAAGAGTGTAGAGTAGAAATGCATAAAGCGATATATGGGCCATAACCCTAAAGAAAACATGAAGAAAATAACTCCAGCCCAGATGGCTAAGCAGCGGAATCACCATTCCCTTGTTGGCCACGTGAACCTCACCCATCTGCTCCCATCAATCGAATTGATGATCATCGCAAAAGAAAAAGCCATACCACAAAACATACAACAAACAACAAAAAGGGTAAGCTAGAGCCAATAACATATTCATCATACAGTCAATTATATTTTCACCATCCCATAATGATACAACAACCAAGCATGTCATGACTCTTCATTCAATACACTACGACTCGACTCGACTCATCCGGATTCGTATAACCTGGTCAGATTCAGCGGATGCTTGCACTTGTGGTGGATACCTATGCTCACCCCCGAGCTATATGTTACAAGTGTTACAATGAATCAAATTTTCCTCACCACAAGGTTAGCCCTTAATGAATTTCGGGCCTCCTACTACTCTCACCACAGGAGTCAGTCCGCTCTAGGTGAGACCAACTGACTCCTCAGAGTGTCAGGATGCAACCTTACCTTGAATCCTTACCTAGCTATACAGATGGGGCACCACCAAGAACACCCACTAACAGGGGCCATGAAATTACGTCCCGACCACTGAAGCGCGACCTTGACAGTCTCACCTAGAGACCCCAAGGATTTATGCACTGACACAGACCAAATGCGAACATAAAAGCAAACAATATTCACCATACAAAGATACCCTCATTATGTCAACCTTTAAAGCCGTTACCTTTCACATTTCCAGATCCAACCCATTCCAACTCATCATAATCCATCCATATACATAGAAGCCAACTCATCTCATTATCATGCCTCTTTAATAAAAATCACCTCATTTATTTCATATGCCAAGTCCATATCAAACCCGTCATCCACAATTCTTGAATCATGCCAAGCATACATAACATTCCATTATATACATGTTTCTCATCATACCATTCATTTCCAAACCAATACTAATCATCCAAGAACAACCGAGCATCCAAACAGCACACTGTCTCGCCCAGCCCTTCACTCAGGCTGAAGGGTCTCGCTCAGGCGAGACGTGCTCGCTCAGGCGAGTCCCTCTTCGCCTAGGCGAGGGCTCAAGAAAGGGGCAGGAGCACACGTGGGATCTCGCTTAGGCGAGACCCCTCTCGCCTGGGCGAGGTACTCGCTCGCTCAAAAGTCGAGCTGGTCACCTGGGCGACCTTTCGCGCAAAAGGTTCCAAGCGAGTCCCTGTTCATCTCGCCTAGGCGAGACTAGCTCGCTTGGGCGAGAGTAACAGGCCTCGCCATTGTTCTCCTGCAACAGTCGTACTCACCAAACCAAAACAACATACCAAACGCATTTTAAGCACACAGAGCCTCAAATCGGTCATAGACCCTCAGTATAACAGTGAAACAGCAGTAAAAATGAAATACACGAGTGGGTTCTAGCTTCCCTACCTGGAAATAAGCTAGCAAAAGACCCGACACGAGCTTGACCCTAAACAGCGGAACATAGTCCTCGAGAGACGACTCCAAGAGCTGGAAACCATAACCAACAGCGGAAACATTAGTTACTTAGAGTAACAGTGGTGGAAAACAGACACAGACAGAGGAAGCACTTACGTAGGAAGGGAAACTGGTTCGAACTGGCGTGCTCCCGATGGTACTCAAACCCTAGTAGAGGTAGAAGACGGCTACGGCTCTAATGCAAGGACAACAATTTTTTCTGAAAATGTGAGAAACGTTAGGTTTATGGCAGACCTAGTGACCTTATCTGTTGGGCCGGCCTTAGGCCTACTTACAAGGGTAGCCCACTATCTTTAGGGCAGAAAAAGGATAAAAGATTTTTAATGGGCCTTACAGGTCTTATCTAGTTTTATATTAGGTCTTATCTAGTTTTATATTAATTTACTTTTATTTATTTTGAAATATGAAATTTGTGTTTTATTCATGTTATATATATATATATATATATATATATATATATATATATATATATATATATATATATATATATATACATATATATACATATATATACATATATATATATACATATATATACATATATATATACATATATATACATATATATACATATATATATACCACACTTAGTCAAATTAGACCAAACAAGTAAACAATATGCATATCAAGGCAGCCAAGTATCCAGCCTAGTCCAGCTTAGCCTAACCTACACCAACGTAAGCCATCAAGACAAATAGCTGGCCTAGACCGACTACTCCAGCATATCCGCTAAGTTTAGAACCTAGGCCGACCACTCTAACGAACTCAACATAATGGAGACGTCCACTTCCAATAAACCTTAAGGGCCTGGGTTTGGACCCTGGTCCACTCGCAAGTCGCATCTAGAGCCCAAGTCAAGGCCCAGCCCATGAAATGGTCAAACGTCATTAATGCTCTATAAATACGCGTGGACCCCATCATTTAAAGGTACACATTCATTAATCACTGATTTGACTTTAGGAGAACTTT
>Ga0214545_1007922_pt1 | contig 17372 bp, 14 predicted proteins | sample CNSS4metaG_FD_160064 | JGI IMG/M metagenome (GOLD analysis project Ga0214545, IMG submission 160064) | Root nodule microbial communities from cowpea collected in UCLA plant growth center, Los Angeles, California, USA - CNSS4 | ecosystem: Host-associated > Plants > Roots > Nodule | place: USA... | reverse complement strand
ATTATTTTATTTTCTTATATATTTAATTTTATATTTTATTATTTATTATTGTACTTTATAAAATAAATAAAAAATACTTAATTTAATTTTTATTAATTTTGAATATAATATTATTTAATTTAAAAAATATAAATAATTAAAAAATTTAAAAGATTTAAAAAAAAAATAAATGTAAAATAATGAAAAAATAAATAAAAAAAATTGGGGGAGGAGGGGTCGTGGCACCCCCTGTCCCTTGCATCCTCCGCCACTGTGCATGTGCATCCATTTTTCAAATGGTACCCACCATTTTCACACATAAGGCCCTCTATTTTTTGTAATTTTTTTTCCTCCATAAGTTTCAATCAAGGGGGTTCGGGTTTTTAAACCTATCTACACCTATAAACAGGTGCTCAAGTGCTCTTCTGAAAGACACAAATTTTCTCATTTCTCATCTTGTCTCTTTTTTTTTCTATCTTGGGTTTTCTATTCTCTTAAAATTATTTCTTGCTAGTTCTAAGTTTTTTTTTAAATTTGAGAAGCTCTGGTTGTAAGGGACTTGAGTAACATACTGTGGATAAGTCCTTAAGGGTAGTGATCATTAAAGCCTTAGAAAACTCATCTAGTTCATGTTCTCTTCAGCAATTTACAACAATCTTAAGGAATTATGCTTGATGTTATGGACACAAACAATAACTCTTCACTAGAGAAGCAAAACAATATTTTCGGAACTCATCCTATTTTTGCAAAACCTTTCCTGGGCAGTTCAAAAATTGAAGTCTTCACTGGACAAAACTTCTAATGTTGTCAGGAACATGTGTATATTGTATTAGACATATATAGAGTTGCTTTCGCTATTACAACCACTAAACTTGAATCCAATAGTCCTACAAAACAAAATGAACAATGAATCTATTCAACTAAGGTATGTTGATACACTTTACTACCGTTGGGAGACAATAGAAGACAAAGACATTAAGATCCAGATCCACAAGAACCACAAGTTGCTCGAAGATATTAAATAAAAAAAACATAGTCCTGCCTGATAAGTTCGTTTCATAACTTTTAATCGAAAAGATCTAGAAATCCTAGACGAACTACAAACAACAATTGAAGCACAAGTATAGATAAATGTCACTCTGAGTACTTATAACACACATTATCATTAAAGATACCAACCGAATGGAGTGTGTTATTGTAAGACCCAAGAAATTTAAATAATTAAATAAATAATTATTTAATAAATGCGAGTAGTGAGAACCTTTATGGCATTTAATGCTTGGATTTATGACGTGGAATAGTATTAGCTCAATTGGTTGAGAGTACTTTCTTATTATGAAAGGACTTGGGTTTGAGTCTTGTGTATGCCAATTATGTGTTATTTTGTGAGTAGACACTCGTGGCAGCAAAGATTGATCAATGTAATCATCAAAGGGTGTAGAATCAAGAGGCGTATAGAGGAAGTGACCAAGACTTGGGGTGTAAGACCCAAGAAATTTAAATAATTAAATAATTAATTATTTAATAAATGCGAGTATTAGGATCCTTTATGGCATTTAATGCAAATTGTTGTGATGTGAAAAAGTACTAGCTCAAGTGGTTGAAAGTATTTGATTGTGTGAGAAGACGTGGGGTCAAGTCTTATGTATGCCAATCGTATGTGATTTTAAAATCGTGTATATTTTAAGGTTATACTTGAACATGATTAGTGATAATGTAATCCTAAAATTATAGGAATTATCATGAAACATGAATTGGTTGAATTGATTGTGCATTGGCTTTGTGATTGAATAGTTGTGTGTTCAAATCTTGCTAGTGTAAGATCTGCGGAATTTAATTAATTAAATAAATAATTAATTAATAAATGCGGGTAGGTTATGCATTTATGACATTAAATTATGTTATGTATGACGTGGAAAAGTACTAGCTCAAGTGGTTGAGAGTACTTGGTTTGTGTGAGAGGACTTGGGTTTGAGTCCTATGCATGCCAATTGTGTGTATTTTTGTTATTATTGTTTTAATGGTATGTTGGGCCACATTTTTGTATGAAATAATGCTTGAATTGTGTGTATTAGCAAGAAACAGAAGTTGGCTTGGTGGTTTAGCTTTGATTTGGCATGGGGAAGGTTGTGGGTTCAAACCTTGGTGAGTCAAATTTAACTCTTTTTGGCTTAAACTTTAGTTGTGGGCTGAATATGAATAGGTGGGAGTGAAAGGAGAGTTGGGAGTGAAGTAGAGAGGGTAATTTAACTGCACTATTTTTGTATGATTTTGATGAATTGCTGCTCTAAATTTCGTGCTATACTTGAGGGAATTCGGGGTTGTGGATTTTGGGGACTGTTGCATTGGAATTGGACCTAAGAGTTTGCCTATAATAGGATGGTATGTTGTGTATTCTGTGGTTATGCAAAGTTGGGTGGTTGGGAGTATATTTTCGAGTCCAAATGTGCTTATAAGTGTAATGAAATGGTGTTGAATGAATTGGTAAGTTATGATTCGTGTTTTGGGTCTCTGGAACAGTGTGTGTGTGTGTGCGTGAATCAGCGTCAAAACCTGCAATGCTCGCTCAGGCGAGTCAGGCTCGCCTAGGCGAGATATGTAGGGACACGTACCCTCTATCTGCTCGTGGCCATCGCTCGGGCGGAGGGTTTTGGAGTTTGGGCGAGTGCTCATCTCGCTTAGGTGAGTGAGACTCGCGTAAGCGAGAAATCGTATGTAATTGTGTGTTTTGATTGAACAACTCGCGCAGGCGAGGTTGATTGTTGTTTTGAGCGGGAGTACGTCTCGCCCAGGCGAGACCGTCTCGCCTAAGCGAGATTACGAGGGAAGGTTTGTGTTTTTGTGGGACTCGTCGCCTAAACGAGGCCTTTTTCTTCTAGGCGAACGAGGGTCTCGCCCAAGCGAGCATGAACTCCCTTAAGCGAGAATACGTAGGCTGCAGTGGTTTTGGAGGCTTGCACAGGTTGGGGGCCTAGCTTAAGAGAGATGGGCTGAAGTGGTTAAACAAAGGCTTTTAATTTAAGCAAGCAAAGGTGAAGAGGTACGTTTAAGGAAGATGTACCTACTGTGTTTAGAAGATGAGATGAAACTTGTGAGAGGTGTTCTGCATGGCTTTTAAAATGTCTTCTTGGTGGGCTTGCTGGTGTTCCATGGGTTGTGGCCCGGAACGTATCCTTGAGTTGTGGCTCGGGATAGGGGTTAAGCACGTGGCATTCTATGGGTTGTGGCTGGAATGACTTCCCTTGAGTTGTGGCTCGGGATAGCGGATGAACACGAGGAACCTTGAGTTGTGGCTCGGGTTGGCGAGTGTGCTAGTGTGCCAGTGTGAGTGTGCTAGTTGTGGCCAGTACGGATGGTTCCAGATGGATTGCCATCCTTAGTGGTTGCTGACAAGTTTGGTAGTCATGGGACGTTACGGACTATGTTCGTATTTGGGAACTCCACCTGGCGTTACGATGTGTGATCCGTAGCATGGTTTCCGCACGTGCTCTATCGATTGTGGCCGATAGGTGTGGCAGCAAGACACCTTGAGATACTTACTAGAAGATGTAGAACACTACTAACATGGTTGTGGCTATGTGAAAGAAATGGAACGCGGTTCCCTGATGTACTTAATATACATGGTGGTGGCCATGTGGAGGGAAGGTAACGAGTCTTCCACTAGGTGCATCGGTATACATGGTGGTGGCCATGTGATGGAAATGGAGTAAGGTTCTGTGGGAAAAGTAAGGATATTCTATATGGTTGTGGCCATGCAGTATAAAGAAAGAGTTCGTGCTATTGTTGCATTATTTGTATTGGGTTTACATGTATATGTATGTTTGGTATATTTTTGTGTGTTTTAACTGTTAGCTCACCCTATCTGTTTGTGTTTGGCGATGATTGTGTACGCGGTACACGTGAGCAGGTGATGATGCAGGTGGAGCTGGTGAGGCTTAGCTGCGGAGAGGGGATGTTTAGGAGAACTTTTATGTTCACGTTTTTGTTATTCTCTTTGGAAATATGATGTAAAGGCTTATGGCTTATTTGACTAAAATCACAGTTTTGTATTTATGGACTTACTGGTAATTTAATGAAGTTTTACATTTCCCGTGTTTTGGGAAACGAGGTATTATTATTAAATGAGTTTTTAATAAATGATGCTGACGTATTATCTCTATTTTATTTTTTTTTAAATTCGTAATATCCAGGCGGGATGTTACAGCTAGGGACGAAATTAACTTTCTTTTTGTCAAAATTTATTTTGGCATGGAGATAAAAATAAATATTGCACTTTGTGAGGATCATTGGACAGAGAAGTGATAGAGAATTTGGGCTGGTTTGTAGAGAAGAATTGAAGGGGAAGCCATTGTTGGAGTGGAAGCAAAGCTTAAGAGAGTTTTTGGGTTAAGGACACACACCAAACTCGAATTAAGCAAGGATTCCAGGTAAAGGGAGTTGTCTCGTGTGTTTTATTTTGTATTTCAATAAATATGCTTTGCCATGTATAATTGCATGAAATCCCACTCTCTCTATAGCGCTGTTTCTCGAGGCGATGCTTTAGATTTTGCTTGTTTTTGTTGGATTCTGGTATGAACCGCCTGGCGATGATGAATATCTGCCAGGCGGCGCAACGCTGTCCGTGGTTATTTGGTGTGGTGTTTGGGTAGGAGTCATTGCGACTTCTAAATGCGTTTTTGTGAATAATATTGTATGTTAAGTATTATAACTTTTATATAATTGGGGTATGATGGTGCTTGGAGGAAGTCCTGCATGATTAATCATGGGCAGACATTGGATTCTTGTAAGGGAAAAAGGAACGAAGTAATCTGCCATAAATCAATGACTATATAACGCATAAGGAATAATATTGTGGTGTGTTGTTTGATGAGTTTTATGTGGAGTGGGTGATTGGTGCAATTGGATCGTATGTCAAACTAGGGGAAATTAGGATTTCTTACAAGTGCAAAAACCTGGTTTGTGCCCAGGCACTAATGCACCACCTGGAGACAGCTTGCTTGCCGCCAGGCGACGACTGCCACAGAGGCAGTGGTGTGCCTTGCACAGGATGGTTGCGATAAATGTTAGTTGGAGTGAAATGGAATGGAAAAATTGGTCAATAAAATTGGAGGAATTGGTACACCAGAATTTATTGTGATCAAGACAAGGGGAGAAGTTGGATGGCATGCTATGTTAGGAGTGGTTTGGTAATGAGTGTGGAAATCTGTTGGTGGTTAATTAGTTGGGTGATAAGAAGAAAAGATATAAAGTACATAATGAGAAGGATTGAGAATTTATATACCTTAATGTGGGGAATTGGTGACCTTTAGTCTATAAATAAAAGGATGAATGGGAAGGTTAAATAAAGGGAACAAGTATAAGTTGACTAATGGTGCTGAATTATGATTATAAATTCTGACTAGAATGGATGCTATTGAGTGTGGTAAGGGGTGAGGATTCGGTGAGGATAATTGGGCAGTTTGGAAATAATTGTATAAAAGTGAGATGCAAGTATATAATCTTGAAGGATCATAGAGGTGTTATGAGCCTGGAGTTAGGAAAAGCTTTGTGTATATGTGACAATGTATTGGGAGGAATTATATCAAATTCTGGGTTGTATGGATGTTAAAAACAACAGCTAGTGCATTACTGACGCAGCGCCTGACGCCTCGAGAACGGTCGTCAGCGATAGGTTATTAAAGATGTTTACTGCACCATGTGGCGCCTAGCGGCAAGGTATGCTCCGCCAGGCGACAGACCTTGAAACAGTGGGTTTGTCTAGAGCTTGGCGCCTGGCGGCAAGGGTGTTCCGCCAGGCGGTCTGCATAGGAATTTCGCCTGGCGGCGCTTAGGCTGTGCCAGGCGAAGGTGCTGTAAGTATTGGCTTTTGTGTGTTGTTGTACGCATTGATGTAGACTTGGATCAAGAGATGTTGTGCCATGAGTGGATAGGTTCATGGATGGTGGTGAACATGTGATGATATAAGCGGGGAGGTTCATATCCAGTTATTCTCGTGTGGGGATACGAGCGGGTAGGTTCGTATGTTCTGTGCTCACACTTGAGAGATGATGCGTGCAAGGAGGTACGTAGCTGGTGGATCACGTGTGTTGGACTACGGGCGGACAAGTCCGTAGAGTAGGACTACGAGCGGGGAGGTTCATAGAAGTAGGACCACGAGCGGGAAGGTTCGTGTGAGCATCATAAATCCTAAATCCAAGGCTAACCATTTGCATGATTTGAAGGTTGAAAAGCCTTGGGGTATTAAGGTCTTGGCCAAGAACTGATTAGAATCAAATAGTTTGGTATATTTGTTAATATTATTGTTTTATATGTTAATTATTTAAGAGCTCACCCTTTCTGTTTGTGTTTAGCGATGATCGTGTGATTCGTTACACGGGAGCAGATGATATTATAGGTGATGTTGGTGATGCATAGAGACGGGGAGAGGACTAGCTTGGGAATTTTGAGCTAGGGATCTTATTATGATTTCCTTTGTTTTGTCGGATTTTGGAACTTGTATTAACATTATTGTTTAGCTTTGTTTTAAAACTTGGCGCGTTGAATAATGTTTTAAATTTTCCCGCATTTCGGAATAATAAAAGTTTTGACGTTTGAATTCCATTTCTTATTTATTTATTTTATTAGTAATTTCCAGTAGGGACGTTACAGTAGGTGCTAGAGAGACTTAGCGTCGGAGCGGGGTAGCTAAAGGATATTTTTATTTCTACAATTTTATATTATTTTTCTGTAATTTAGATTTTAAATTTGGATTTGGAGATATAAGGATTTGAATTAAACTTTATGCTTTCAACATTTTGGCGCTTATAATAAAATTTTGTTTTCCTGCATTTTGAGAAATGTGTGAAATAAATGTTATCTTTTTATTTATTTATTATTAATTTTATTTAAATAAGTAATATCTAGGTAGGATGTTACAGTTGTTGCAAGGACTAAGGCATTATCGCCCAAAGCAAATATGGTAAAAGACAAACCAGCTAAAAAAATGTATCAGAAAAAGCCTAATCACAAGAACAAAAATTTTTAAATTTCCCATCCTAGTGGATCTAATCCCACTTTGAAGAAAAAAGGAAATTTCTTTGTTTGTGGTAAAAATAGGCCATCATGCACCTCAATGCAGACATAAAGTTAGAAATGATAATCCTCTTAAGACAAATATAGTTGAAGGACAAAACATAATTGTTGCTGCCATTTCACAAATAAACCTTGTGACCAATGTGAACAAATGGGTGGTAGACTTTGGTGCTACCAAGCACATTTGTGCGAACAAAAATGCGTTTACCTCTTACACTAGTGTGGGGAATGGAGAAAAACATGTTTATCTCAGTGATTCCATGACAATTATTGTCTTAAGAAAAGGAAAATTTCTTCTAAAGCTCACATCTAGGAATATTCTAACCTTAAGTGATGTACTACATGTGAATCAATCGGATTTAATTTGATCTTTGTAGCACTATCAGAAAAAATTGGGGTTATGGGTCATTTTAATATGATAAGATTGTTTTGACAAAAAATAATGTGTTTGTGGGGAAGGGATATCGTGATCAAGGTCTTTTATTATACTTAACATTTATTAAGTTGTTAATAAATTTGATTCTTTTGCTTACATTGTTTTGTATGATGTGTGGCATGCTAGATTAGGACATGAAAATTCCTCATATGTTATGCAATTGCGACGACTAAGACTAATTAATATGTATGATAAAAAGGTAAGAATATGATATATGTATGGAATCTAAATTAACAAAGAAAAATTGTCATTTTGTTGAACATCAAATGAAGTCCTACGATTAATTTATATTGATCCAACTGACCTAAAATAAATCATGTCTAGAGGTGGTAAAAATTATTTTGTGACATTCATTGATGACTACTCTAGATACACAAAAGTGTACTTAATCAAACATAAAGATAAAGATTTTGATTTGTTTTTAACTTATAAGGCAAAAGTAGAAAATTAGTTAAAAAGAAAAAAATAAAAGGACTAAATCAGGTAGAGGTGGTGAATATGTATTATTTAATGATTATTGTGTTAAAGAAGATATTGTTCATGAAGTAACCCTGTCATACCCACTTTAGTCTAATGGAGTAGTTGAGAGAAAAAATATAGCACTTAAAGAAATGATGAATGAAATGGTTATTAGCTCTAGTGCACCTGATAACTTTAGGAGAAAAACTCTTCTTACATCATTATTACAAAATAGGATACCATGTAAGAAAATTGGTAAAAATCCTTATGAGTTATTGGAGGTTATAACCTAACCTTAAATTCCTATGAGTGTAGGGGTGCCTACCTAAAGTAATGTTACTTTATCCTAAGAAAAGGACAATAGGCTCTAAAACTTCTAATTATATGTTCTTAAGCTATGCAGAACATATAGATATTAATAGTTATACCATGTGTGCACGTTTGAGGAGAAGTAAAAGACAAAGGAAGAAAACTTCCTTTGGAGATGACTTATATAGTTGAGAAGGATCTACTAGTGCTCCTGATGCAACACATTGGGATAAGGCCATTAAGACTAAAATTGAATCAATTAAGAAAAATAATACTTAGACGTCAGTAGACTTGTCTAAAGGAGCAAAATTTTAGGTGTTACAATTATAAGGAAGGGAAATAGTATTTTACTATCCCAAGAACGATACATTGAAAAACTTCTTAGGTAGGAAGTTTGGATATTATGACTTCAAATCAATGCGATTCGTTTATGATGCTAATTCTAAGTTATAGAAAAATAGAGGAGAATCTATTTATCAACCTTAGTATACTGAGATAATTGCGAGCTTACTACACTTAAGGAGTTTTTCTAGATTAGACATTGCTTATGTAGTAGGTAGACTGAGTAGATACTGTAACATCCCTAAGGAATATTACATGAAAATAAATAAATAAAAACGGAAATACAATAACGTCCACATTTAATACAAACCATTTCCCAAAACCACGGGAAATTTAAAACTTTAAAATTCAAATCCATAAATCCAGGAGTTCATAATTCATAAAACCGGATTAAAAATCAAAAACTCCCAAAGGGATTACATAATTTTCTCAAAGCTAAAAATGTACAATTATATACATATACAATATTATTCCCCGGCTAGCCCTCGCTCTGCGTCTAAGTGTCACCTAGTCCACCTGTCACATCATCTGCTCCCGGATAATAAGTTATCCGATCATCGCCACACACACACAGAAAGGGTGATCTATGCACAACATACATATACAAAACATGATATAAATATGTTTCCCAACCCAAAATAACATAACTAGATTTATAATTTCCAAATCACCCAACCATGACCTCATAGTCCTTCATGAGTCATATGCATGAACTAGGTCTTGGGACTTCCCTGTGCTCCCACGAAACTAACTCATTCGTGGTCCAACCCTATGAGCCTATCCCGCTCATAGTCCTGCCCTACAGACTCCTCGCCTATAGTATAAACATCCAAGTCTCACACTTGGACCCTGGCACGCACGCAATCACCATACTATGAACTCCTTGCCCAATAGTAGCCGACGGAAACATCACAGTTGCTTGCCCATCGTGCGCCCGACACATGCAATCACCATACTAAGGACTCCTCGCCTATTAGTAGCCGACGGGAACTCAACCAGTTCCATGCCCATCATGTGTCCAACCACCGAGCACATCCCAGACCCCTATTGGACTTAGTCCTTCAAGCCCACACACCACAACACATGCATATACAATCTAATCATGGTATAACAATCAAACACACTCACAAACACATAGAAACTTAGTGCATCGCATAAACTCGCTTAGGCTAGGGACCCCTCGCCCAAGCTAGACCCTTAATCTCGCTTAGGCTAGTCCACCTCGCCTGAGCGAGTTTAACTCAGTAACCAAAACACGTCATCTCGCTTAGGCGAGAACCTCTCGCCTGGGCGAGCTACACGTTCGCCCAAAACCCCTTCCCATCTCTCCTGGGCTAAGATACAAACAAAACACCAAAACCTGACCAAGACATCTCGCTTAGGCGAGCCACTCTCGCCTGGGCGAAACCCTGGTTCGCTCAAAATCCACAAACCCTCGCCTAGACGAGAAGTCGCGCTCAACACGCGCAACTTCCACACCATCTCGCTTAGGAGAACTTATCTCGCCTGAGCGAGCGTACGTATCGCTCAAACCCAATCCTCGTCGCCTGAGCAAGACGCTCGTGTGGCAACAGGGTTTACATCCCTGCTAATCTCGCCTAGGCGAGCCTGGCTCGTCTGAACGAGAATTGCAGGTCTCTACACTGATTATGCACACAACAACAGCGACACAAACATCAATTTACGTTCCAATCATACCAATTTAGTTTACCCGTATTTCAACAACACATATACATATTTTAGACTACCTTTGGTTCCCAAAACTCCAAGCACGCACAATTACATCATATACAGTGCATAATCTCATTATATTCATACAATTGAGTCATAATTCCATTACAACAGTACCAAACCCACAACCCCCGAAATTCATTTCATATCAGCACGAAATTCATCACACAAAATCTGAAAAATCAACAAGTATGACCTAACGCATACAATTTCAGGTTCAGCTCCCCTAACCTAAAAGTTTGATTGAACTTGGAAGAAAAATGGGATTTCCTTGGTTTGCCTATGACGTGCCACAGTCTCCCATAATTTAGCCCCTTTTGCGCACCCAAACCTCACCTCTCAACCTCAATTTCATGCTCTTTGTGCAGCAGCTCCCCACAATTGCCAAAACCCTCCCTTTTTAAAAATAAAACGGGATTGGGCTTAAGGTGGGTTTTAATTCCTCTTAATGTCAATTATTTGATAGTTTTTCCAAAACCCTTGGCTGCCCCCCATTCTGCTAGGTTCTCTACCCTTCCACATTCACTCCATTCCAAGTTTAATAAAAATAAAGGTTAAGTTCTGTCTACCAAGGTTTGAACCGATGACCTTTCACCCACAATGCCAAAGCACAACCACCATGCCAATTCACATTTGGTGATATACCCAATGAACATAAGTTTACAATACCAATCACCTACTCATATATATTCTTAAAAATTAATAATAAAACAACAACACATAATTAGCATACATAGGACTCGAACCCAAGTCCTCTCACACAATCAAAGTACTCTCAACCACTTGAGTTACTACTTTTCCACATCACAATAAACAACAATTAATACCATAAAGGCGCCTTCTACCCGCATTTATTAATTAATTAATTAATTAATTAATTTTCCCGGGTCTTACAGATACACTCAATGTATAAATCAAGAACATTGGGATGCACTTGCAAGGCTTGTGAGCATAGTGGATTATGTGAGTAAAATACTATTCCCTTCCACTATATTTACTCAAGCCACTTACAAACAAACAAGTGGTGGTAACCCAACCTTTGTGATTGAAGATCCCATGAATAAGGTTCATCTGAGTAAAAACATGCCGCTTGTGAGATATGCTAGTACGAAAATTTATTTTAAATCAGTATATGCCATTCTTATGGTGTGTGTGTGTGTGTGTGTGTGTGTGTGTGTGTGTGAAAGTGTTAGATACTACATTATTGAAAAGTTAAACTTTGTAATTAAAATATTATATGGTGTAATAACTTTAACTTCTAACAAAGTTTTTACTGATTTTCATAACCCTTAAGGGTGGTGTATGATTTGCGGCATATGGTTGATGAAATCAACTATATGAGTTTCAAGTGAGGCCACTTGCATGAGATCTTTGTAGATCTATGAAGCACTCGTGAATATCGGGCATGCATAAAAGCCTAGTAAGCTCCACACACAAGAATTGTGAGGGGAGTATTGTGATCAATAAACTGCTAACACACACCAAGTGTATTGGTTCATATAGCTTGTCATACTAACTACATTGTGTGTTAAGTTTCTCAATATAGAATTCTTTCATATAGTTTGTTATACCAACTACATTGTGTTTTATGTTTCTCAAAATAGAATTGGTTCATATTACTTGCTATACCAACTATGATGCATTCATATTATATGAGACCTAAGACTTTCTTCATACGAACTTTCTCTCTTTCTATCTCTTGCCTTTTAAAATATGTGGGGGATTGTAGTAAAATAGGGTGTTTCAAAAGGTACCCACAATTTTCAAAAGGTACCAGCTCTGATGCATTACATATTATATGAGATCTAGGATTTTCTTTTTACAATCTTTCTCTCTTTCTATCTCTTACCTTATGAAATATGTAGGGCGATTGTAGTGAAATAGGATGTTTCAAAAGGTACCCATAATTTTCATGGAGAGTATTTGCAACGGTCTACGTGTGCATCTGTTTTTCAAAACGGTGCCCACTATTTCCTCACATGAGGCCCTTCATTTTGTTGTGATATGTTGGGATATTCTTTTTATTTTCTTCCACAAGTTTCAACCGAGGATGTTAAGGTTTTTAAGCCCATTTGCACCAATAAAAAGGTACTCAAGTGCGTCTCTGAAAGACACAATTTTCTCATCTTTTCATCTTCTCTAATTTCATCTTTTCTCTTATATCTTGGGTTTTCTATTCTCCTAAAATTATTTCTTGCTAGTTATGAATTTCTAAAAAAATTTAAGAAGTTCCTGTTGTGTCATAGAGGACATGAAGCACACTATGAATAAGTTTTTGAAAACAGTGATCATTAATGTCTTACGAAACCCATTTAGTTCATGTTCCTATCCACAATTTATATCACTTATTTATTGTAAATTAACTTTATCTCTAATTGGTGTAAGACTTCTAATACACTCCCTTCACACCGAGACAAATACTTTAATTCAAAAAATAACAAAAAGTTGTATTTATTATACACAAATTTAGTTAAAAAATTGAAATTGTGTTATCATACACAACGATTTGATTAAAATTAAAATTGTGTTATCATGCTTTAATTAAAGAACAATAAAAATGACTTAATTATAAAAAAAAATATATTAACAATTTGATGTCTAATAAACATATAAAAAAAATACACATTTTATTACTGTTAACTTTTCTTATAATCAATGAAAGTTACACAAGAAGTATACACATTTATGAGAAACAATTTTATTTAAAACAATTATTTGAAAACAATGAAGATAATAGATTAAAAAAGACATTAAAGAGATTATAAAAAAAAACAAATTATTCTATTGATTATTATTATTATTATATAAAAGATAATGACGAATATTTAATAAATATTTGAAATGCCAAAATAAATATATAAAATTTCTTATGATGTCACATACATAAAATATATTAAAATTGACATAAATTATTATTATATATATATATATATATTAATTTATATATTAAAAAAGTTAAGGGCTAAAACTACTTCAAACAATGAAATGCTCCAACATTATTAATTAAATATTTAGAAATGTATTCTTTATTTTACTATATGGATAATATATTTTTATTTATGATGAGTTTAATTTGAGGTTAGCCTTTGAAGTTCACTTGTCTTGAATTTGACCTTTTTTCTCTCGATATATCCCCTGTCTCCTAATGTTTTTATATTTACATTTGATGACTTGTTAAGTGTTGATCACATTGCACTCTAAGAATAGTAAAAGCGTGGATCTCAATTTCAATTTGAAACACCGTTTACGATAGGAAAAATCCCGTTTCGATGCCAATTTGGCATTAAGCAAATAAATTCGAATTCCTTGAGCAGTACAAACCTATGATACGTCAATGAATGCTCCAAAAATTAGCATATAAAAGATAGTGCTTTTCGTTTTCCTTTGAGTTTAATAGAATAATCGAATTTAGGAGAAAAGTGAGATGTGAAGGGAATCCCTCAGAAGTTGCATACTTTTATTCTTCAACCCACTTTCTTTTCGAATATAAAATTCACATATTTTAACAACTTGCTAGCTACACTTGAAAGAATCTTTATTTTATAAACTCAATATGTAGATAGAATTAAAATTTAAACTAATTTTCTAAGAATTAATGAAAATTCTCTCCAACCAAACTTTGTTTTCTTTGTTGGAAAAATGAGAGAATATAAAAGCAAGATTCAGTTATGGGTTAGGAGGATAAAGAATGAAATTCTAAATTGTAAGATTCTAATTCTATTCCATCATTTTACAGCTCACACATGCTTCATGCTTTTTCTCAATGCTTCTTCATGGCAAATTGCCAACAAGCAAGCCACGTGTGCGTCCTTTGAGGAAGATAATAACTTCCTAAGTTATTAAAATTTGAGACTCACACCAACTCATCAAATATCCTTCTCGGGAAAGGAAAAGTGCACCATCTCCAACCAATTCCCCAAATTCTATCCTCATCATTACAAAATAAATAAAAAAAAATGTCAATAATAATATTACATGCTATTCTAAAAAGAAAATCTCAACTAATATTTTTAAACAATATTTTATTTCAACTACAATTTTTGTTTTCAAAGATTAAAGAAAGTAAATCACATGTAAAAATGTGCACCATGTGAAATTTTTAGGCTGAGTTAGAGTTAGTTAAATTTTAATTACCATTTAATATTTAGATGTGGTTTGACTTGGATTTTTTTTTTCCTAATTTGAAGCTTTTTGGTAGCATAATCTAATTTTTTAAGATTTACAATTTACATGGCTAGAAAAGTTGGTTGTGGCGTAGTTGCATTATTATCCTATGATAAGAGGGAACTATCTATTATTCGTTGGGCAATTGGGCCCACACCACCATCCACCGAATCCCTGCTAAATGGGCCATGGGCGGCTATTGGGTCAACCTCATTCTCCCTTCTCTTCTCTTCTTTTCATTTATTCTCCTCCATTCCAAAACTCATTCTCTCTCTCTCCCTTTTTTTTATTATTTTCATTTAATTCAACAATTTTCTCAAAAATGCAGTTTATGTGTTCATATAATTCAACTTATTATAATAAATTGCTTTTGAAAAATAGTTAATTCAAACAGTACTTGATAATCCATATTTAGTTTTTGTAACCCCACTTGAGGAATATCACATCTCATGCTTCCAAAGATATTTAGTAATAGATATTTTGTCAAACACACTTGAATAGTGTCACAACGACATTGCAGTCATCCATATTTACTTATATGAAAACTGTTTATTGAATAACGAATTTTTATGTTTTGAAGGAATATTATTATAATTTTGTTGAAAGAAAATTGTATGTCTTTAATCTTAATTTATGTTTTTTAATTGTGTAAGCGAACGTGTGTGTCGTGCAAGTAAAGATTTTTGAGTGATAGAAGACTGGTAGGAAGTTTTTGATATCTTTAACATCTATTTTTGTTTGTCCTTTCCACGTTAAATTTGATATTTTTATGTTTATTTTAAAAAGTCAAAGATGAATAATTAGTCTCAATAAAGATCGTAAACCAAACTAAGGTTGAATTTTAAATTCTAATTGTTTTGAATAAAATTTTAATTTGGTAGGTCAAATCAAGTACGCATGGTTTAATTTAGGTTTAATTAATAAATAAATAAACTCATCATTCCTTATATCAAAAGTAGCATGCTAGCTAAGCTTTTGGTGAAATACTTAATGAAGTTTTCTAATAAATAATAATGGTGTCCACTAACACGTTTTTATCTAAATAAATCTAAATTTTTTAGCACAATTATATGTTAATATTTAATGAACTTATATTATATACGATGAAAATAGGTTGTGTACTTAAATTTGTCATTAAAAATGATATAATAATGGTATCAATAATAATGGTATGTGATGTTCTAAATGTAGAGTTTTTAGGTATTTTTTTTTCTTGTGATGAGACGAAGAGCATGCATGGAATAAAGTATATAGTATTATCGTTTTTACAAACATAATATAACCAATTTGTAATTTCTTTAAGTTACATTTCGGATTTTAATAATTTCAATTTGACTCCAAAAATACTAACCATCTCTCACTAGTCAAATATGTATCATTTCAAATGTGTCAGATTTTATGAGCTCAAAATTGATCATTATATATCTTATGCAAAACAAAATATTTATGTCCATTATTTACATCAATACATAAAACAAAAGTAATTTTCACTATATTAACTATAATTAAACCCATCAATGATTACTAATATTGACACAACCAAAAGACAAATACTCATCATGAAATTTGTAGCATGAAAATTAGATGAAGGTAGCTTGTACATGTTAATTTTCAATTGGTCCTATTTTACCTTAGATCATTCAAAAATAGTATTATACAAAGGATGATAATTGAATGTTAAACTTTATATTTGATCAAAAGAAATTATCCAAATACAAGAGTATGCATATATAATGCCAATTATAGAACGTATAACACATAAATGACTAACTCTCAGTAAACTAAAACTTCCCCAAACTCTTAAACACTCCCCCTCCAGCGGAAGCATTCCCAACCACGAGTACTCATTTTCTGTCCTTTTTTGTACCGCCGTTATTCTTAACGGGACACGCTTTACCTAGAACCCTTACCTGGGACCTTTGCCAGGAAGACTTTCGATACTAGGACCATACTGCACTCGTCTGAGTCGATATTAACCATCGGCTCTGATACCACTTGTCAGGTTTTATAGAGGAGGTTTTACTGGGGAGAACAACACCAATGAGATCTGAGCCTAACCACATAAGACACTGATACCACTCTCAACCCAAAACCTTAAGGCAATGGGTTTATGGGTCTTGATTCTTATATAGTGCTCTACTTTCTCATTTCTGGTCAATGTGGGACTTAGACTCACACTTGGATTCCTAACAATCTTCCCCTCAAGGGTGAGTCCCTTCAACCACATTGGTACACTCCCCCTCCAGCGGAAGCATTCCCAACCACGAGTACTCCTTTTCTGTCCTTTTATGTACCGCCGTTATTCTTAACGGGACACGCTTTACCTGGAACCCTTACCTGGGACCTTTGCCAGGAAGACTTTCGATACTAGGACCATACTGCACTCGTCTGAGTCGATATTAACCATCGGCTCTGATACCACTTGTCAGGTTTTATAGAGGAGGTTTTACTGGGGAGAACAACACCAATGAGATCTGAGCCTAACCACATAAGACACTGATACCACTCTCAACCCAAAACCTTAAGGCAATGGGTTTATGGGTCTTGATTCTTATATAGTGCTCTACTTTCTCATTTCTGGTCAATGTGGGACTTAGACTCACACTTGGATTCCTAACAATCTTCCCCTCAAGGGTGAGTCCCTTCAACCACATTGGTACACTCCCCCTCCAGCGGAAGCATTCCCAACCACGAGTACTCCTTTTCTGTCCTTTTATGTACCGCCGTTATTCTTAACGGGACACGCTTTACCTGGAACCCTTACCTGGGACCTTTGCCAGGAAGACTTTCGATACTAGGACCATACTGCACTCGTCTGAGTCGATATTAACCATCGGCTCTGATACCACTTGTCAGGTTTTATAGAGGAGGTTTTACTGGG
>Ga0214545_1007911_pt1 | contig 17387 bp, 4 predicted proteins | sample CNSS4metaG_FD_160064 | JGI IMG/M metagenome (GOLD analysis project Ga0214545, IMG submission 160064) | Root nodule microbial communities from cowpea collected in UCLA plant growth center, Los Angeles, California, USA - CNSS4 | ecosystem: Host-associated > Plants > Roots > Nodule | place: USA... | reverse complement strand
GACTATGTGCGTGGTGTATCAATTTCTATATGTGCCAATCAAATTTTATCTCTCGCTAAGAAAAATCAATTTTTTTTTTTGCCTATAAAATCTGTCATTCCTCTCTTCTCATCTACAGGACAAGGTACTGTACGTTCTTATCTGTTCTATAGAGTTTGGTGTTACTCTCTGTGTGGTTAGTTTCCATGGCTAGGCTACATCTTATATCTTCTCCTAACGTCTCTTCACTCACAAATGGTACTTATATATACTCACTCTCTTCATAATTTCCTTCATTTTTCTCTGCAAACTTATTTTCTGAGTAATATGTGGAAGCATGCTTCGTAATTGTAGGTTCAAATCTTTGGGCCAGGAAACTCTCCCTCAACACTGTTTACTTTCAAAGTATGTCTCATCACTTATACCTTATTCCTTCAACTAACCTTTGTCATGGCTAATTATTTTATTAACTTTCTGATCAGTATCTCACTCTTTCACATCTTTTTGTTCATCTATTACGTGAAATGTGTTATAATATTAAAAAAATGCCCATGTTTGATGGAAACTTAAACTAATTGGAAGTAATAGTGGACTTATTTATACTTGATGATAACTAGATTTCTCACATGATATTCACTGTATCCAGCTTACAAACACCAATTATTTTTAACTATTTTGATATTAGCATTAAATGTTACAGTATTCATTCATTCATTTATTTTATTGTAGTTACTTTAAAATATATGTCCAGAAACAACAATAAATAAAATTGATTATTCTACACATATGCTGGTAAATTTAATGTAATTCACAATATTTTTTTATTTTAATTTAAGAATGGAAATTTTTTTAAACAAACTTTATATATCAGTATATTTTACTTTTAAATTTAGTTATTAAAATATATTTCCCAAAATAATAATAATAATAATAATAATAATATTAATGATAATTAATTAAAGATAATGACGTCATAAACATGAAGCCATAATTAAGATGATGCAGATTTTTTATTTATTTATAATTAAGGATAAAAGTTAAGAGTACGGGGTGTTTTTTGGGGACATAAACCTTAAAAATGAAGAAACATATAATTATCTAAAACAAATTATATGATATTATAACTTTAAACTAAAATAAAGAAATAAATTACGAGAACATTTATTTTAGGTGAATACATTACTTTAATTATTATTAAAATTTATGTGAAAATATACTAAAGCATGCTACAAATTTGAACAATAGGTACATTAGGTTGTCATGGATCAAAAGCTTCTAAGCACAATATAAAAGCTGAAATACAGTATAATCCTTTGAGGTTTCAACAATCAGCTTTTAATCATCACTACAAAAGCATTGAAAGAGGAGCAACATCTGAAGAAACCAATAAAATTTATGTTGTGAAAGCCGACTCTGTTCCATCTTCTGAGTCAGAATCTGAAGCTTCCAACTCCAAAAGCATTGTGGAGTCTGTCAAAGATTTTATGGCCGTTTTGTACCAATTTATTTACCCTTACGCATTGTATGGTCGAGTAAGTACAAACTTTTCCATCACTCTCATGATTAATATTCCAAAGTTATTGTCAATACTGTTTTTTTTTTCCTTTCTATTAAATTCTGATTTGGATATTGTTTTAAATTAACTTTATCTGTATTTTATAGACATCTGTTGCAATTTCTGCGTCTCTCGTTGCAGTAGAAAGACTATCAGATATATCTCCCTTGTTTTTTATTGGTTTGTTACAGGTCAGACTCCAAATATATTATTTTTTTAAAGACAATTGAAAACTACCCTTTAACTTCAATAAAAAACATTCTTTGGAGTTGTTTTTTCTAATGTTTCAGGCTTTGTTACCTCACTTGTTTATGGATCTTTACGTTAATGGAGTGAATCAAGTGTTTGATTTTGAAATAGACAAGGTATGAAACTTACTATATATAAAATACTTTGGATCATTCATAAATGATTTCTTTATTTGTTTGTTTTATATACCGTTTGTATATATTCCATTAAAACATATAATAAAAAATTGTTGTTGTATAAGATTGATCTAAAGTTAAATATTCAGAAACATATATAAAGACAAAGTTTAGACAAGAACGTCACAGATACAACAATTTGAACAATTTATATAATTCTCACTTTCAAACTCCTTTTCATATAATTGAGGTTTACTGACATACTCCAACATTTTTCTTAATGGGAGGCATCACCAAACTGCAGGTCCCAAAATTTGACCAAAAACCTAACCATTTTTCTTATTTTAATTAATTCAGTTTATGGACATTCAAGTAATTTTACATGTATTTTATATATTATCGAATTAATTAAAATAATTGAAAATATAGTTGTATTTTTCGAACAGTTTGTTTAATGTACTTCAACCTTGAAAATGGTGAGAGTACTTAAAAAGTCCCTTTATATTTTCTTGTAAAAAAATAAGGTTAAATTATATCTTTGATCCCCATTTTCTAGAAAATATTAATTTGGTCCCTCTATTTTTTTTATATCAATTTGGTTCCTATTTTGAAAAATTTGATGTAATAAAGTCCTTTTCATTAATGGTGTATAAAAAAATGCTTCCATTAGTAACCAATTTTAGTGACCAAAAGTTGTTAGTTACTATAATTATTAATTTAAATACAAGTTTACAAAGTAAAAAAATTATTGGTTACTAAAACAGTTACTATTATCAATAAAAAATTATAATTGGTCACTAAATCGGTTTTTAAGATTAGCTACCATAGTTTTGGCTATCAAAATAACTTAGTTACTAAATTGCTCTCTAATTAATTAGTGACAAATTTAGTAACCAATTATAATTTTTTATTTATATTAGTGACAAAATTAGTAACCAATTATAATTTTTTATTTATATTAGTGACTATTTTAATAACCAATAAATTCTAATTTTGTAAATTGGTATCTAAATTGGTCACTATAGTGACTAACAACTTTTAGTCACTAAAATTGGTTACTAATAAGACATTTTCTTGTAGTGTAACGACGTTAAATGGGATGTTATGTGTCAGTTCCTGAATTTTTTGATTTTTTTTTTATTTTTTTAAAATTTTAAAAAGAAATAAAAATTTGTCACGTGTCAAACTGACATCGTGTCACATGGCGATGACAGTGCCACATGTCACTATTATGCTAGGTGTCATTTTCCTATTCTCAATTTGGTTCCAGTATTTTAATTTTTGTCTCAATTTAATCCCAATTTTTATAAAAGTTGAGAATTTTATCCCTTTCTAAATTAAAACCAAATTTAATTTCTATATAAATGTACATAAATATTTCTATCAAAATTGATATTTCAAGTAAATATTTTTAACAAGAAGAAGTTTATTTAAATTTAAATTTTACATTGAACTTTACTGAAAATTGTTTTAAAGTTGTTAATAGAAAATAATGCTAATAAAAAAAATCATAAATTATATTGATATTTTATTACATCATATTTTAATATTTTTTTTATTTGAATTTATATTTTAAATAATTGCATATTTTTAAAATGTGTAAAATTTAATAATTTCTATACAAATATTTTAGTTGGTGTAAAAATAACAATTATATAAATTTTAAAAAATTAACTAGTTTATGTAACAATAAAAAAAATAAATTTAAAATTTGGAAACGATTTTAAGTAAAATTGAATGTGAAACAAATTTAAATAAACTTAGTTTTGTTAAAAATATATAATAAAAATATCAATTTGAATAAAAAATCAAATTTAATAAAATATTTGTATAACATTTATATAAAAGTTAATTTTTGTTTTAATTTGGAGGAAGACGAAATTGTATAATTTTTACAAAAATTAGGACTAAATTGAAACAAAAATTAAAATACAGGATTAACTTGAGAATGAAAAAAAATGACATCTGGCATAATAGTGACACGTGGTACCTCAATTAATGCCGTTACTACACCATTAACGGAAAAAAGACTTGATTCCATCAAATTTCCCAAAATAAGGATCAAATTGAGATATAAAAAATAAATGGACCAAATTGATATTTTGCTACGAAAATGGGAACCAAAAATATAATTTAACAAAAAAATAATCCCTCAAATCTAAATTACTATATCCTTTGATAGGATGGTGAAAGGATGTAACTTCTTATAGTTTACAAATCTTTTGGATGTTTTTTAGAAGTAATCTATGTTACATGTTTTATTGCAGATAAACAAACCATATCTTCCATTGGCTTCTGGCAAAATATCCTTCAGAAGTTGCGCCCTTATTGTTGCCTTATCTGCAATTTTGGTGCCATATAGATCCATCACTTTTTATAATAAAAGATTTTAAGATGAGCTTCATAGAAAAATGAGAGTTACTGTTTTATTCTGTTTTACAGGGTTTAGGGCTTAACTTGATGATAGGTTCTCCTGCATTGATTTCCAACTTTGTGTTGAGCGTTATATTATGGACTTGCTATTCTGTGAATGTGAGTTCTTTCTAATTGCCTTTAAACAGTGTATTATGTTTTAAGGTATAAGTATTCTTATATATATATTCTGCAGTTGCCTTTCTTACGATGGAAGCAATATCCGGTGGCGGCATCATTACTCATGTTTGTTTGTTGGACATGTATAATTCCAATTTCATACTTCCTTCATATGCAGGTTCTGTCCTATTATCACTAATCTTTTCCTGTTATAGATCTTAGTTTTGAATAACCATGTTCCAACTTGTATAATAACATTTTTGTGTTAGTTTCATTTGATACACAATCAACAATTTTGAATCCACCAATTAGAAATGGGTTTAAAAGCATATGAGTGAGAAAGTTGAAGAAATGATGAAATATTGAGATAAGAATTGGATGTGTTATATTATATCACAACCCCTTTCGTGTGTTATTAAATTGCTAATAGATATGTAACAAATGTTCAGACGTTTGTGTTGAAGAGGCCAGTTGCGTTTACAAGATCATTCATTGTTTTTCTCTTGTTCATGAGTTTCTACTCTACTGGTATAGCATTATCCAAGGTAAAATGTCTTTATTTTCTCAGGACATGTGTTAATTTTCCAACATCAGCTTTTTTGTCGAATAATGTAAAAGCTTATATTGGATTTGTGTAGGATATACCTGACGTAGAAGGAGATATAAAACATGGCGTTGATTCTTTTGCAGCACGTTTAGGCCAGAAAAAAGTATATATGTTTCTTAAATTCAATGTTTTCTTTTTTTGTTATATGACATTTGACTGATTGTAATTCTTTGATAGGTATTTTGGATTTCTGTTTTCCTTTATGAAATGGCATTTGGAGTTGCCTTCTTGGCAGGAGCATCATCATCATCTCCCTTTTGGATTAAATTTGTGACGGTAATATTTCTCTAAAAAAGTTGTCTTTACTGCATACATTATTCCAACTTTTTAATCTCGATGTGAAGCATACATATGAATATAAATTTATTTAAACTTTTAACAATGTTTAAAACTGAATCTATGGTATGTTGTAGTGTCTGGGAAATGTTGTTCTTGGTTCAATTCTGTGGTACCAGACCAAATACGTAGACGTGACAAATCCAGCTTCTGGTAGATCCTTCTATTCATTGAACTGGAAGGTAATAATTCTTCTTATAAAGATTGTTTAGCATTTGAATAGTTCAATATCAATTTTATTATAATTAAGGAAAGAGTTATTTAATTACATAAGTACTTATGTGTTTGTTTTTGCAGTTGATGATGGGTGCACACGTTCTCCTTCCTTTAATTAGATAAGGGGTGTGTCACTGAAGATTATTAAAGCAACGATGCAACAGAATAACATGTCTCAGTTAAATAACATGTGCAACAGAAGATTATTGAAGCATCTAAATTTATTGAAGCAATTTCCCTAGATACATGAGTTCCTTTAAGAATATGATATGAGTGCACTGGATTTCTTTGAGTGTTATTTTATAAATACACCCGATAATATAGAATCACCTAGCACAAGTCTTTCGTTTTCTATTGCCAAATATTTACTAGCATATATTTTTTTCAGTCAAAGGAACAGTTTTTTATTTTTTATTTTTCCTTTAACAAGTTTAAAACAATTTAAATTCGTTATCTTATAATTATCTTTTTCTGTCAGTTTGAATCAAACACTATAATCGCTCGTTGATTCAAATTTAATAAGCGTAGATGTAAACACCTCATTTCGTCCGATAATAATCATATACAATAAGAAAATAATAGAAAAAATACTATAGAATTAACTTTAAAAATTTGAAAAAATAATAATGAATTTTTACATCTATACTAATATATACATAGAAAATCTGGTTTAACAAAGTCCAAATTCAAAATCACAAAACTTACCTTCGATACAAATAAGGAAGTGAATAAAATATAGTTTTGACAATTGTAAATACTCTATATTTTGTTACATACTAACTGCTTGATAAAAATATTTTTTTTTTTGTGTTTTGATGAATTTTTGTCTAAGTGAGTATTGATTTGCGAGAGTTATCGAGTGTTGCACAAATCTCATAGGAAAACGATATTTGGACTTTCAACTTTATTATTTGTACAATTTGATATACTTGTCAATATCATAATAAAAAACTAAAGTTCAATAATCAAATTCTAAATTCCTCAACATATTAAGAGTTACAATCTTCAAAAGGCCTTTAAACTCAATATCCTTATTAGAAATTCTTGCTTTGGAAGATTTAGTATGAACTCTCATTAGCCTATCCCGACCAAGTTTCCTTATAGTTTGAACTGACTCATTATCCTCCTCTGAATTAGAATCCTCCCTCTCATCATGCATTTTACCCCATTTCGAGGTTATTTTCAATTTCTCTGCAAAACGAGCTTTCTTACACTGCATTAAAACTACAATGAGGTTAATTTAAATGTTGTAAACCTTTCAAACTATTGACAATGGATATGACATCCTCCAAAGAAGACAAATTAGCAAGAAACCAGAATCCACTCGCACACCACCACCAGTAGAAACATTATCATTCACCATATATAGGAACCACATGATTCACCACAAGCACCACATGCTCCACCACATGCTCAATCATAGGCTTAACAATAAGTCCACCACCACAGCAAGCTCCAAAATAGACTACATAGCAGGCTCCACAACAACCTACCACACTACAAAACAATGTCTCATTAACAACATATTTTAGAAACCAAAAGTTGTTAGTCATTATAATGAACAATTTAGATACCAATTTACAAAATAAAAAATTATAATTGGTTGTGGAATTGGAAAATTGGGAAAAATTCAATTGTTAATAATTAATTAGATATAATTAATTTATTTATATATGAAATTATCAACAGAAAATGTCTGTCAAATAATCTAAAATTGATCAAATATGTTAATTATTGGAGAGATATTACATTATAAAAAAAAAAGATTTGAGCAACAGAAAAATCTGGTCTAAGTCCTATATAAAGACACCAAGGAAAGCAAAAAAATAAACTTTGGAGCTTAGGAACCCTTTGAGGGGCCTAATTTCGTCCCCTCTCACCTTTCACGTTCTCCACCCTCTCCTCTTCTATTTTCATGTTATTTCTACATTCCATGGAGTGTTAAGCCTATGAGATTGATTATATTGCAGTTTCTTAATTGGATTCTAAGATTAGATGAATAAATTTGTTTGTTCTTTTAATTCTTGTTGTGTTTTATTTTTGTATCTTTTTAAGTAAAAGTAATTATTTTTATCTTTTAGCAAGTTAGCACGATATTAAATCTGCATAACATAATAATGATATGAGTCCAATGGTTTTTAATTTTAATTGAGAAGTTACTTTGATTAAAATTATAAACTTTTATATGGTTGAATAAGTTTTTGCCAATGATTAAGAAGTTACTTTGATTAAAGGTGAAAATTTTCATTTGAATTAATCAAAAAGTTACTTTGACTAAGTAGCTTTTTACTAGATATAAAAGGAAAAATAATATACATTAGACAAAGTAATATTTTATTGAGAAGTTATTTTGATTAAATTTGCTATGATTAATTTTTTTTTCTCTGTTATTGCAAGACACACTAAGACTTCTTTGTTAAATTTTTTCTCTGTTAAAGCTTCATCAAATCCTTATTCTTCGAAACTATTTTTGCCAACAAATGAAACACCCAACAACGTCTTTGCTCCAGCCAATCTAGGATGTGATGAATCAACCCACCACTGCCTCCATGTTGCAAGCCAAACCTCAAACGCTCCACATCACCAAAATTGTTTCATCTAAGAGTGTGGTACTTTCCTAAAATTTGGACCATTTCTTAATTCTGTGTTGTCTTCTTAAATTCTAACTTCCCCATCCGTAGGCATGGAAACTCTACTAAAAAATTATGAAGATATCTTTCAAAACAACCTTAAAGGATTTCCACATTCATTCAACATCAAATAGATTTAATTTCAAGGACACCATTACCCCCCAAAACCTGCGCATAGGAGCAATCAAAAGAAGGCAAGGAGATAAGGACGAGTATAAATTTTATTAGTAAACAAGGGATGTCCATGAAAGCATGGGCTCATGTGGCATGCATGTAATACTTGTATATAAAAGAGACATGAGTTGGTGTATGCATAAAAATTGTAGAGTTATAGAAAATAAACCATTAAATATCATCATCCCATCCCATCTCATGAGTACACAAAATAAATCTCGCGATTCCGGCAAAGCCTTGAAGAGCCGCAAAGGCCGATGCTCCAAGAACTTTTGTACCTATATTGGAAACACCCAACAATGGGTTAGCACCATCTCGTCAATAGCGACATCGATAATATTAAGTTCGACATCAAACACAGGAAAAATACAAATAAAGAATTCAAAAGAATAACCACTGATAAGACAAAGGTATATTTAACTTTATTCTGGTACCAAGAGTAAAACTAATGCAAAAAGAAGGGATAATTACTAACCTTCCCCCATTGTCAGTGTTATGAGAATCTTTTAATGTGTTTTCTGTTTTAAATTCTAACTCTCTGATATAATAAATTGTTGTCAATTATATTGAATTATAATATCAAAATTTATACAACAATTATAAAATTAATTTCCAAATGGACTATATTTATGAAATAATTGACCATGTGAATATGTCACATTATCCCACTTATCACATAATTGAGGAATTTTCAACAACAATCACTTTACGTCTAAGCAATGCAGAAATTTACCTGTAATGTGTTGGTCACTTGAAACAAGATTAACGTTGTTAGAAAAGAGAGACTATATCCATTGTTTTAGGATGTAAAGGGATTACATAAGATCAAAGTTTCAAACATACATCGATTACAATTTTCTTCTTATAATAATTAAGGGATAGAAATATATTTAATACTGTATAAAAATACCTATATTATATTATTTTTATTTTAAGAAAACAGAATATTACAATATAGGAAAAGCTAATATATTTAGATAGCCGGATATTGTGACTTAAAAGTATGTGAAAGTTAATCAATTAATTTTTAAATGATTAAAAAATTGTTTTAATTTTCTCTTGTCTGGTTTTCTTTTTTCGAACCTTATATAATATCTTATTTAGCATTAATGGACTTTTAGCTTAAAATATACATCATAAAAATGTCCATGTAATTGACAAAGTCTCTCCAAACCTTTTAAACCTTTACGTTGTAACTTTATTAAAATCTAAACAACTAAATCCTGATACAAAAGTCTTTTAAATCTTTCTTATATGCGTGACCGTTGTATTGATTTAATTATTTTGCAATTGTTTGCCGGTAAAATTTAAACTGTGTGCGTCGTAATCAATTTCTATGTACCAATCAAATTTTACACCTCCTTTTGAAAAATCCAATTTCAATGTCTTTTTCCTATAAAATTTCCCATTCCTCTCTTCTCTCTTCTACAACGCAAGGCTATCTCTACGTTCTTATCTATTCTACAGAGTTTAGTGTTAATCTGTGTCATCAATTTTCATGGCTAGGGCACATCTTATATCTTCTCCTAACGTCTCTTCACTCACAACTGGTACTTATATATATACTCACCGTCTTCTAATTTGCTTCATTTTTCTCTGCAAAGTTATTTTCTGAGTAATATGTGGAAACATGAATGGTAACTGTAGGTTCAAATCTTTGGGGCAGAAAACTCTCCTTCAACAGTGCTTTCTATGAAAGTATGTCTCATCACTTATACCCTATTCCTTCAACTAACATTTATCATGCCTAATTATTCTTTATTTGATTTTTTTTCTGCCAAGTATAAAATATATTGACTTTAAAAATTATTTTAATATATTTTAAAACATTACATTTTATCGGTATATTTGAAAGTACAACAAAAAAATTTAGTAGAAAATTCAAATTGTCTTTTCATCTATTAGGTGAAATGTGTTATGATATTAAAAAATGTACATGATGGAAACTTAAACTTTACAATAGTCTTCATTTGGATGCAATAGTGCACTATGTAACTAGATTTCTCACATAAGCTCTATTTACTATAATATTTACAAACACCTATTAATTTTAATAATTTTGATATCAGAATTAAATATTACAGTACTGCTCACTAATTTGTTTATTTTATAGTAGTTACTTTAAACTGTATTTCCTGAAATTTTATAACTCTGCTGGTAAATTTAATGTAATTCGCAATATTTTATTGTATTTGAACTTAAGAATGGAAAATTTTAAAAATAAACTATTATATATCGGTATAATTTAATTTTAAATTTATTTATTGAAATATATTTCACAAATAACAATAATAAGAGTAATGATAAATAGTTGAATGTAATAATGTTATAAATATGTAGCTTTATTTATATTGATGCAGACTATTTTTTAATTTACAATTAACGATAAAAGTTAAGAAGTACGGGCTTTTTTATGGAGACAAACTTTAAAATTGAAAAACTTATAACCATTTAAAAATTTATATGGTATTATAACTTAAAATAAAATAAATAAGAAAGCATGAGAATATTTGTTTTACATCTATGATAGATGATACGTGGATAGGATAAGACATATATGCAATACGATATATTTATTTTAGAAATAATATATATATATATATATATATATATATATATATATATATATATATATATATAAAAAAAAAAATAATATATAAAATCATACTATTATTAAATTTAAATTAAAATTACATATATTAAAATTGTTAACATAAAAAATTATAAATTATTATTATTATAAAATTATTGAAATTTTATAAATTAGATATTTTATTATTAAATATTGTCGGTGCATCATAATTTTAGATTAATCCATTATTTTAATTATTACTAAAATTTATAAATATACTATCCAAAATAATTTCTCTGTTACTTCGACTCTTCACAAATTATCTTCCAAAGTATCTCTTAAGTTAGTGTAAGATTGAATTAGGGCATTGTTATAAATTATTTTATACAGGTTCTCGTGGATCAAAAGCTTCTAACTACAGTATAAAAGCTCAAATACAATATAATCCTTTGAGGTTTCAACAATCACCTTTTAATCATCATTATAAAAGCATTGAAAGAGGAGCAACATTTGAAGAAAGCAATAAAAATTATGTTGTGAAAGCCGTCACTGTACCATCTTCTGAGTCAGAATCTGAAGCTTCCAACTCCAAAAACATTGTGGACTCTGTCAAAAATTTCATGGCCGTTTTGTACCAATTTATTTACCCTTACGTTGTGTATGGTCGAGTAAGTAAATACTTTTCCATCACTCTCGTGATTAATATTCAAAGGTTATGGTCAATACTGAGTTTTGTTCCTTTTGTATTAAATTATGATTTGGATAATTAATACCCTTGTTGTTTTAAATTAACTTTATCTGTATTTTATAGACATCAGCGGCAATTTCTGCGTCTCTCGTTGCAGTAGAAAAACTATCAGATATATCTCCCTTGTTTTTTATTGGTTTATTACAGGTCAGGCTCCAAAATAAATTGCTTTTTTTTTGTCAAATACATCATTGAAAACTACTCCTTATAACCTCAATGATGCATTCTTTTGAGATGTTTCAGGCCTTGTTACCTCCCTTGTTCATGGATCTTTATGTTAATGGAGTCAATCAACTGTTTGACTTTGAAATAGATAAGGTATGAAACTTGTTTCAACTATCAATAAAATACTTTTCTTCATTGATAAATTATTTCTTTATTTGTTTGTTATATACTATATATTCCATTAAAAATATGATATAAACGTAGTTGTTGTATAAGATTGATCTAAAAGTTAAATATTCTGAAACATATATAAAGACAAAGTTTACACAAGAACACTGGTACAACAATTTGAACAATTCGTATAAATTTTACTTTCAAACTCCTTTTCATATTAATTGGGAGCATCCAAACTGCAGCTCCCAAAATTTGACCAAAAACCAAACCATTTTTCTTACTTTAATAATTCAGTTTATGGACATATATTAAAGTAATTTTACATCTATTTTATATATTAACAAATGAAAATAATTGAAAATATAGTTGGATTTTCAGAACAGTTTATTAATGTACTTAAACCTTGATAATGGTGAGAACACTTAACAAGTAAGTCCCTTTAGTTTCTTGTAAAAAAATCCCTTTACAATTTTGAATCTGAAGTCTTCCTATAATTACTATATCCTTTAATAGCATAGTGAAAGCATGCAACTTTTTATAGTTTACAATCCTTTTGAATGTTTTTTAGAAGTAATCTATGTTACATGTTTTATTGCAGATAAACAAACCATTTCTTCCATTGGCTGCTGGCAAATTATCCTTCAGAAACTGTGCCTTTATTGTTGCCTCATCTGCAATTTTGGTGCCATATAGATCCATCAGTTTTGAGAATAAAAGATTTTAAGATGAGTTTCATAGAAAAATAAGATTTACTGTTTTATTCTGTTTTACAGGGTTTAGGGCTTAACTTAATGATAGGTTCTCCTGCGTTGATTTGGAACTTTGTGTTGTGCGCAACATTATGGACTTGCTATTCTGTCAATGTAAGTTCTTTCCAAATTCATTTAAAGTGTGTATTAGGTTTTGATGTATAAGTAATGGTGCACTGAGTATTATTATATATGTATTCTGTAGTTGCCTTTCTTACGTTGGAAGCAATATCCGGTGTCGGCATCATTACTCATGTTTGTTTGTTGGACATGTATAATTCCAATTTCATACTTCCTTCATATGCAGGTTCTGTCTTATCACTAATCTTTCCCTTTTATACATCTTAGTTTTGAATAACCATCTTCCAACTTGTTATTAGTTTCAAACAATAATAACAAATCTTCAACCCAAGATTTTTGTGTTAGTTTCATTTCATACACAATCAACCATTTCAATCCATCAATCAGAAATGGATTTATTAAATTGCCAATTGATGTAACAAATGTTCAGACCTTTGTGTTGAAGAGGCCACTTGTATTTACAAGATCATTGATTGTTACTCTGCTGTTCTTGAGTTTCTATTCTACTGGTTTAGCATTATCCAAGGTAAATGTTTTTATTTTCTCAGGACATGTATTCATTTTCCAACATCAAGATTTTTGGTCGAATAATGTAAAACCTTGTGTTGGATTTGTGTAGGATATACCTGACGTAGAAGGAGATATAAAACATGGAATTGATTCTTTCGCAGCACGTTTAGGCCAGAAAAAAGTATATATGTTCATTAAATTCAATATATTTTTTTTGGTTATACCCTCTTTGTATAATAACACTTGACTGATTCTGAATCTTTGATAGGTATTTTGGATTTGTATTTTCCTTTTTGAAATGGCATTTGGAGTTGCCTTCTTGGCAGGAGCATCATCTTCATCTCCCCTTTGGATTAAATTTGTGACGGTAAGATTTCTCTAAAAAATTTGTCTTTACTGCATAGATTATTTCAACTTTTTAATCTCGATGTGAAGCATCTTACATACATATGATTATAAATGAATATATAAAGTTATTTAAACTTTTGAACAGTATTTAAAATTAAATCTGTGGTATGTTTTAGTGTCTTGGAAATGTTGTTCTTGGTTCAATTCTGTGGTACCAGACCAAATACGTAGACGTGACAGATCCAGCTTCTGGTAGATCCTTCTATTCATTGAACTGGAAGGTAATAATTCTTCTTATAAAGACTGTTTACCATTTCAATGATATCCAGATTATGATTTTAAGGAAACAGTTATCTAACGTACGAACTGATGTGTTTGTTTTTGCAGTTAATGATGGGTGCACACGTTCTCCTTCCTTTAATTAGATAAAGTGTCACTCAAGATTAAAACAACGATTGCGACACATGCAACAGAATAACATAACCCTTCGCATCTAAATTTATTGAAGCGATTTATGTTTTTCCTATATACAATGAGTTTTCCACATCATAAAGATTATATCTGAGGAAATAAGTTCTTTAAGGATATGAGTGGTGGCACTGAGTTTCTTTGTGATCCAAAGTGTTATTTTATAATCAATATAAAATCAATCACCTATAATCTCTGTATGTTTGAATCAAACAATATAATCTCTCGTTGATTCGAATTTATTAAACATTATAAAATTGGTTTAATTATGTCTTTGGTCCCTATTTTAGACTCGAAATCTCAAATTGGTACCCGAATTTTTGAAAATCTCAAATTGGTCCCCTTTATAGTTTAAAAGTCTCAAGTTTCCCCTTTCCGTTAAATATGTGTTGACGGCGTTAGGTGTACAGTGATATGGCAAGGTTGACCAGTTATTGAATAGTGATTTGGCAGGAAAACAGTGACGTGAAATGACAGGTGTAGTTAAATTAGGTTTAGGGAAAGTTAAAATGTTAAATTAGGTTTAGATATTTTATAATTTAAGCTAGGATTTTTTTTTTTAAAACATATCAGAATTCTGAAATTAGGTTTAGGGTTTTAAAATAAGAAAGGTTGGGAAAATTTGGGGATTGTGCGCTTGGTGGAAGCTCTGGAGTGCGCTCTCCTTCTCCATCGTCATTACGCATTGGTTAGCTGTGTAATTGGATTGTGCGCATTGATTTCAATCGCTGGAGCATTCTCAAGTTAGTCGCTTTCCCTATTTTGGTTCGGTGTGTTTGTTCGGTGCGTCTCAGGTTACACGCATTCATCAGTTGCTGAATAAGAATGAAAGTGAAGCTGTAGGTACAAAAACAGAGACAAAGGAGGATGTTTCAGAGTGTAAAGATTTGGATAGTAATTGTGGTGATGATGATCTGAATGATAAAATTGAAAGTGAAAGCTTGAAGTCTGCGAATGATGAAGAGGGTATAACAAATAATGGTGATGGCTCGGTCCTTTTTGATTGTGATTCAGGTTCAAGAAATTCGAGTGGGATTGGTTTCACGTTTTCTATTAAAGTGCAATCACCTAACCAGAAACGTCCTCCCAAAAAGATGGATTGGGCAAAAGCTGGCAAAGTTATCTCCACAATTGGCTGGACTCATCACAGAAGATAGGAGAAGATGACAATAAAATTAGGGATTCTAGACCCAACATTGCTGGTGGCTTAAATAAATAAATATTTGCACTCCATTCTACCCGTAATTGACACGTTTCAGTAACAAAAATTCACCTCAGCAACTACAAACGCCGTTTGGCCAGACTTAACGGAAAGGACAAACTTGAGACTTTTAAACTAAAAAGGGATCAATTTGAGATTTTCAAAAATTCGGATACCAATTTAAGATTTAGAGTCCAAAATGGGAACCAAAGACATAATTAAACCTATAAAATTTAATAAGAGTGACGTAAACACCTAATTTTGTCCTATAATAATCATATAAAATACGAAAATAATAATAGAAAAAATAGAATAGAATTAACTTTAAAAAATTTAAAAATAATAACAAAATACACAAAAAGTAAAAAAAGAAGAAATGTTGAAGTAATTGGTTAGCTTAGCACTTTAAAAACATTAATAAAACAAAATAATACAATTCTAAATCAGGTGGCATAAAAAGGCTCTAGCCGCTGCTCAAATGGAGAAAATAATGTTAGATTTTTTTTTTTTTTTTTTACAAAAATTGGTCACTTTGACCTATGGCAATTGACTAATAAATTATATTGTAGGGGTAAGTCATGCGAAATTTGTTAGAATCTTATTTGAATGAAAATCATATTAAAGATTTTATGATACATTGTGTATCTTAACTAAAAAACTAAATCTCAACCATATATTATCTAATCAAATCTAATTCTTGATATGTTTTTCAAAAAAATTAATTTGTAAGATCTCTTTCCACAACTAACAAATTTTTTTTGACAGAATTACTACATACGAAATTAAGTACAATTTTACAAAGAAATAGCTCGTTTATTTCTTAAAAAAAAAAAACATATGAAACATATTCAATATTATTTTATTGAATAATCCAACACGACTTTTATACAAAAATCAAATGCCAATGAGAAGGACTTCTTCGAATATTAGGACTCATTCTTGTTTCAGGAAGAATACCCAACAGCTTATTTTAGTAAAATGTTAAAAGGTAGTCACGTAAACTATTCCACTTATGATAAAAAGTTACATGATTTAATTAGGTCTTTACAAAACTGGAAACTTTATCTTCTTACCAAAGTTTTTACAGTGATTTTGAATCTTTGAAACATTTAAAAGGTCAGTGCAAAATTAGTGAAAGGCATGTTAAAATGTAGTACATGGAACAATAATCTTATGTGATCAAGCACAAGAGAAAAAGTTAATTAATTGTTGCGCATCTTTGATTTAGAAGACACATCTTACATGCAACTTTAAAAACTAAACTTTTAGGTTCAATCATATAAATTATTTTACCCTAAGGATGACGACTTCTCTTTATCTTTTAGAATTTTAAAAGATTTCACCTGGTTTTTGCATACAAGAGAGATTTCATTTAGAGATAAATGGTTATCTAATCCTCCACAATCACTTAAGATCACTATGTATTCAACATTGTTTATGTTTTTTAATTAATAAATACTTAGTATTTATCACAAACAAATAATATATTTTCACTTCTTTTGGCTAAATTAAAATTCACCCAATACAAGAGTATTTGTAATATTTTCCCTGAGGATTTTTAAAGAATTTATTGGTTATATTATTTAAGAGTTTGATGGCCTGTTTCATCCTTAAATATAAATAATGTTTTAAAGATTGAGTAATTGATATTAAAGTTAGGATGGAGGATATTCAAATAAATCTAAAAATTCTTTAAATATTTATTTTTTTCTATCCCTCTTGTATTTGTTTTTTTTTCTCTTATTTTTAAAAAACTCGGACCCTAAGAAATAACTTTTAGAATATGTATTGTAAAAGTTTATTAAAAGAATAAATTCCCATCAGTTAAAAAAGTCACAAAACATGAGTTGTTTTCTTACAGTACTAGACAAAACATAATATATATATATATATATATATATATATATATATATATATATATATATATATATATATATATATATATATATATATATAAATAATATTATATAATAATAT
>Ga0214545_1007907_pt1 | contig 17394 bp, 8 predicted proteins | sample CNSS4metaG_FD_160064 | JGI IMG/M metagenome (GOLD analysis project Ga0214545, IMG submission 160064) | Root nodule microbial communities from cowpea collected in UCLA plant growth center, Los Angeles, California, USA - CNSS4 | ecosystem: Host-associated > Plants > Roots > Nodule | place: USA... | reverse complement strand
AATTATTTCTAGTAGGTTTGAACTCCTTTTAGCACTTTTTTGGACTTGTTAGTTTGCTTACCCTTAATGGTTACACATGTTCTTGAAGAAATTTCGCAAATGGACCATGTGCTCATCCACTCATAGTGTATATACCATAATACTCTCCATCTCTATCCAATCTCATAACCTTAAGTTGCTTTCCGCACTATAACTATAGTGCAGCCTTAAAAACTTTAAAGGCATCTAAAGTTTCATCCTTAGAACGAAGCGAGTAAAGATACATTGTTAAGTCAAATTTTCATAGTTGTTTTTTAGAGTTAAACAAAACCTAAATAATTCTTCCAACGAAGTTTAGGGAAATTGACCCAAGATCGAATCCAAGAAAATGGTGCATGTTAAGTCTAGTTTGCGTAATTTAATCTCGCTAAAAGGAAAATAAAAGAAAACAAAGGGGAGAAATTAAAATAAAGAAAAGTTAAGAGAAAATGCAGAATTTTATTCAATTAAAAGTTAAACTAAATGCATGATTGGAACTAAAAGAATATATACATGAATGCAAGGCATGATATGTGATGCATGTGACCCTATAACAGTAGAGTTGGATCTGTAACAGTAGGAAAATGTAAAATCATGACCACTTTATAAGTGTGAATGCATATGCAAATCTTAGACCAAGTTAGGAATGATTTGAGATCATGAACACTACTGCAACCTAATGCACAACGTGCTTAACACGAGGAAACGATAATATGTATGAATGAATGGATCTCATGCTTTAACAGATAAAAATTGATCACTGAAAATAGGCAATGACAGTAGAATTATGGACTGCAACAACAATAGAAAATTTAGGTGCAATATAAAATGCATAACATCAATGGTTCAAAGCTTTACATCAGCATCATGCTAGAATTCAAATCTGTATTAGGAAAAAGATATGAATGCAAAGGCGTATCTGGTAATCAATTCATAACAGCCAAGTCAAATAAAGTTTCTTCAGATATAATGCAATGGCAGAATTGCGTGGTATGCAAATTTCTAATTAAAGGCTAAATCATGTGCATTGCATGTGCATGTGCATTATAGATGAAAATATATGTGGAACCCAATGGTAGCAGAAATCTGAACTAGAACTAAATGAATGTAGAATCAGTAAAGTTTAATTGGTAGTAGAGTCAGATTTACATGATGCAGAATGCATGAAACCTGAAATGGAATCCAAAGGCAATGGTAAAATGAACTTGAAATAAAATGAGACATAACTAGATGAAGAATGAATGGATGTATGACCCTATGGGCCTGGAAACTTAGACCACTGCAATGTGCCAGCCAAAATCATATTGATTGATATAAAATCAAGAGTTGAGATCTTAACTTGGGATGTTTGAATCAGAATTTTGTGCATTATAATCCTTGGGTCGAGACAACAAAACAATATGCATTATAAGTCAACTCAACTTCATTTTCAGATGCAAGATGGAATGTTCCTAACCATAGTGGGAGAATATAGATGCTTGAATGCTTTATCATGAACAACTAAAAGATGCAAATGTAGGTGCAAAAATTAAAAATGCATGGAAATGAAATGTTCCTATCATTACTACTAACAGAAACCATGATCCTATAAACTAACTACTACAGGAATTTTAAATCTGAGACAAGAAAGTAAATGGTGTAGAATCATAAAACAACGGAGAAAACTTAAAACTGAAATATAGTGCAGTAAGGGTTACTCTACACTCAAGAAGACATCTTGGTAATGTGTGCCCACTTCACATAGTCCCTAAAAGGAACCATTGCTTTGTGCAAATTTCTGCAAGATCCAATCACTAACCCTCATCCTTGCTTCTCGAATCAACTTGCGATCTTTAACCACTCTTCGTGGCCCTTGATCAGCTTGACTTCTTCTTTGTTCATCACGGATTGCCACGCTCTCCCTCCTCAATCTCATCACGTCTCAGCCTTCATATGATCATCACGACCTTGATAACTTTCCTCCATATTGCATCAACATAATCTTTCTCTCTTCACACAGGATCTATAGCGCTAGATTCTCTTGAAGAGAGATTCACGTAATTTCCTAATCAGCAAGTTTCCAATTGTGCATCATAAGTGGAGTTGTGCATTTTGGAGAAAATGAGTCAAGTTTTTTTTTTAGTTGACCAAAGGAGGGGCTGCTCTGCAATAAAGATAAAGTTAATCAAGGGTTTAAAACCTAAAACGAACACAATAAAAGGGTATCCTGGAAAAGACAATTTATTCTAAAAAGGGAAATTCTAACATAACAAAATTAAATGCAACACAATACTCTCAAAATTAACCTTTGTAACACATTTTTATGAAACTGATTTTTCCTAAACACTCAACAAAAACTAATTAATTAAAACTCAAACATATTTATTTAAACTAAAAGAAAACTTTTAGAAAAGAAATATAAGGAAATTTGGAGTGCTAATATACATATATTTTGAGTAATCATAAAGGTGATGAAATATCTAACATTATAAATATATATATATATATATATATATATATATATATATATATATGAATTATTTCTAGTAGGTTTAAACTCCTTTTAGCACTCTTTTTTTGGACTTGTAAGGTTTGCTTACCCTTAAGGGTTACTCATATTCTTAAGGAAATTGCAAATGGATCAGGTGCTCATCCACTCACAGTGTATCTACCATAATACTCTTCACCTCTATCCAATCTCATAATCTTATATGGTACTACAAACATGGTACTACAAACATGGATTCTAGTTCCAAAATCAATCCACCATGTGTTATGATTACCTTTCTTCATAACAAACAAAGCAAAAAAATTACCTTTCTTCACTAGCCAATTCTTAAACTTTGGGAAATCCTTCTTCATGCGACCTTTCTTTTCTTTACAAGAGAAACACTTGGACTTCTACTTTATAATTGGCTTAGCATATTTCCCTTCTGACTAACTTAATTTTTCTTATTCTTAAGAGAAGTAGTCAAATTCACCATTTCGTCTTCCTTCATTAGTAGTCTTTCTTCTTCTTCAACAGACATGGTCAACCATGCATAATAGACCACTTATTGTTATGTGTCATAAGAAATTTTAAAAGGAGCATATTTATGAGGCAGATTACACAAAATATAATGTACTAGAAAGGAATCAGACATGGGAACCTCCAAAACTTTTAGTTGAGTCACAATGTCCCTTATGTGCATAATGTGATCATGCGCCCCTTTAATCTCGATGAGTTTTAAAGATGAAAAAACATGATAATAGTGTCAAAACCTTTTCTTGATTTATAGTTTTCATCTTTTGATACCGATTAATTTGGTGAGAATGATTAGATTTGTTGTAGGGTTTAGAAATCAAATCAAGAAAAAAAAAATATAAACTAGAAACTATGAATCAAGTATCATGAACCAAGATTTGACAAGTAAACTGAAAATGGGTTTTGACAACGTATATGAATCTTTAACTTGCAAGAATTCATAAAAGAAAGCTATAAAATGGCAAAAAACATAAATTACAATGTAAATAAAACTGGAAAATAACAATTCAATGAAAGAACGTTGAATAGAAATATAAATTTTTATATTGAATAAAAAATCTGTAAAAATAAGTTTTGAAAACTTCAAATTAATATGTAAATGCAAAACTGAAAAGAAAGAAAATGTAAAACTGTAGAATATGTAAATGAAAGTTGTAAATGAAATACAACAAATGAACTATGGAAGAAAATTGGAAATTGAATAGTATTAAAGAACTAAAATTGAGTGTAAAAAAGGTTTAAGAATGCAAGCCATATGGGATAGTTAGACAACTTTGTTCACATTGTAGTCTGGTTTACCGACCTCCTTCCAACAAGAGATTTCCTAAAACTCAAAGAAGAATGATCTAAATATAAAATTTCTAGAATTTAGAAGTGACTTTTCAATGGTGTCTTTGTTCTTTCTATTCTAGTCTATTTAAAGAAAGAAAATACAATGAATCAATGACTAAAGACTTTACAAGAAAAACATTAGACACAAGGTATTTTCCTTACTAACTAGGCTGTATCTTTGACCAAAATTCTTTATTTCTAACTTCTTGAAGCACTTCCAATGAATTTGTCCAACTTAGTTCAATGACTTCTCCAAGTTTGCTACCCCTAGGATGGTTGATGTCGACTTTTCATAAAGTATTTTTGACAACTTTTATGAGAACGACCAGCTCATTAGACCTCAAACTCTTCTAATATCTTCTCAAGCTTGTTAGAAAACACAATTAAGACTCAAATTAGTCATGTTAAGAAGATTTGATCAAAGATAAAGTCAAGGTAACATTATAGTAAACCAGTTTAAGAACTCAAAACACAATAAAATAGAATTTACTCTAAAAAGCACCCTTTGTGACCCATTTTCACTAAAACTATAATTTTTACAAGAAAGAATGAAAATTAACTAGAAACAGAAAATAAAAAACAAAGAAACACACAAAGAGTGCTCTAAACTACTAAAAATATGCATAATTTGACATTTAACACAGCCCCACAATTAGAGGTTTGCACATGGGCAAAGAAATATGAAAACAAAATTAGAAAACGTCTTTACTGCATTGAAACATCACTCTACCAATCAGCTACACCTCTCTACACAAATAAAAAAACAATTATAGTTTCAAGGGTTCTAAACTGTCAAAGTAGATCAAATAAGTCAAGTACTATTAATCAAAACTCAACTTAGATAAGTTTTTCAATCCTTATAGGTTAGTGCTTCCATTATTCTCTCATGTGTAGAGGGTTAGTGTATCACTTAGGCTATCACATCATGATTATAGTCTCGGTATAGGCTGGAAAAGCCTCTAGCAGTCCCCTTTCATCATCAATCACAATTCAAGATCAATTAGGACTTTAGTTTTGGCTTGTAATGTGGCAAAGGTAGAAAGTAAGGGAATAATAGATAAGGGTTCAATGCTAAAGCACAAAAAGAGAAGTGAAAGAGCAATGAGGGAAATATCTGAAAATTTCAAGTGTAGAGTCATACTCCAAAAGTCACCACATTTAAAATTGTCACTCTCTTCCACATTTTCCTTCTCATTCTCTTTCTCTAGTATTTTTCTTTTTCATTGAAAATAATAATATTTTCATTGTAGACCACAATGTGAAAAGTCCACCACACTATTGTTCATAAGGGTTCCCAATCAAATCATATTACACACTCATATATTTTTTATTGGTTAGATCTACACTACATTTGTAGGGAAAATAAAGCATTTGTATAGGCTTATGCGACTATAACTTTATCACTCTTGGAAAGTGGATGCCTGTAAATCACAAAAACAAAATTTACATAATTAGACCTTTTTCACAAGAAGAAATGAAGAAAAAGGGTATTTATGGAAGAATGAAATTTCATGGTCGGGTAAATTAGAAATCTTTGTCACTTATTAAATCAAGAAGATTGTTAGATTAGAGTAGGTTAATATAAGAGACCATTAGAATTAAGATAAAAATTAGATGATTAGACGCCTTAAGTGCATTAGACTAAGATAAAAATTGTCTCAATGAATGAAGCATTGAACTATCTATAGTGCATTGGAAGCCCTAAGTATTAGACTCTATAAGCATTAAATGCTTTATGTGTTAGACTCCATGTATTGGACAACCTAAGCAATTAAACGTCCCATGCATCAGACGATCCCATTATCAAACGATAATGTGTTCAATTAATCCATCCTGGAAATCTCTACAATAGAAATTGAATACGTTTTTGATGAGGTGGCATACGTGACTGTTGCATTCGAACCAAAAACCTCTTCAGAAACCCGATCTCGTTTCTTTCTCCTCACGCTTTATCTGAAACTCTCTCAAAGGAAAACTTAATCTTTCTCTACAAATCATTTAATTATCTTCTCTACAATGGCTTTCATCGTGTCCCTAAACCATGTGGAAATCACCACCATTTCCTGTGGCAAGAGATCAAATGAGTGCACTCTATTGATAGAGCATTGTCTTAACCCTATAGATTTTGATTCAAGAAATGTGGAATATCTAACTCCTTCGTTGAAATCCAAACAATCCTCCTTGAGGTAGTTAGGGAGTTACAAAAGAACTCACGAATTGAAGGAGACCACAACATTGACTTTGATGTGCTAAGGTGATTTGTGATGGACAAAGCCCTTTGTAGAGCCTTCAATCCCACGAACAAAATGCAGTCGAAGAATATAAAGGTAACTTTCCCAACTTCTAATTGGACCTTGGAGGAATCACAAATTGGAGCAAGCCTAGGTGTTCAATCAAAAATTTGGGGAACTTCGAATAGGCGTAGAAGACAACTTATAAAAGGTAGAATAAAATTCCATGCATTATAAATGTTTGGGCATTACAAAGGGTTGGCCTCTTATTTATAAGGGGAGAGGCAACCATGCATAAACTAAAGTAAATAAAGCAAGACTTGGGATGAAACTTCAGTTGCAACACTTGGTGAAGGGAGAACTCCTACATTGATGAAATTAGCATCTTCTTAAGATTTTATAAGCAGTAAGCTCTCATATATGTTCACAAGTCGCTAATAGAGTTGGTCTTAAATTTTTCCATGATCTATCCCCTCGGTCTTAAATTTTCCATGAAATATGTAGGTTTTTTAGGAAACACTCAGCGTGAAGAAGGTGGCTACGTAAAAACACTCAACTAACTTTTATGCCAAGGGAGCAATGTCGCACATTGTAAGATCTGAGGAATTTAAATAATTAAATAAATGCGGGTAGTGGGAGCCAATGTATGCTGATTGTGTATTATTTTAATTATGTATTATTTTGATAATAATGTTCTTGAATATGATGAGTGATAATATAATCCTTTATGTATTGGAATTATCACGAAATATGAATTGGTTGAATTGTTGTGTATTAACTTGACAATGGTGTGGTTGAGTGTTTGAACCTTGGCTTATGTGAATTTTTGCTAAAATTGGTTTTAGTGAGAGGAAGGGTTGGATTGTGGAGGAGAAAGGAAGGTTGTGAATCCAAAAAGCTAGTTAAAGTTTGCAATTGAAAGCACGGAATCCAGGTTAGGGGAGCTGACTCTTGGGCTAATTTTTAATATTCGTGATTCTATGTTGTATGAAAATTGTACGTGCCCTGTTGTTTGTCAAGAAAATAATGAATTGTGCACGTTTTTGGATTTTTTTTTCCAAAAAAAAGTCTGACGATCATGATGACTTGCGAGGCGACACATGTGTCTGAACACAATCTTCTGGGTTTTGGGAATGAACCACCTGGCGGCTTTGTTCTTCCCGCCAGGCGACGTGAGCTAGATTACCAATTCATGGTTTTGGGTGGTTCTTTTGATGCCTGCGAGGCTTAAACTGACTATAAATGTACAATTGCATGAAATGTTAATGTGATTGAGGCCATATAATTAAGTTTTATATGAAATTGGTATGTATCGTGATCTAATTGGGGGTTAGGGGTCATGACGAGATTGGGGATGAATAAACGTGATCTTTGTTTATGATTATGATATTTTTCATGAAAATAATTTTTAATTGAACAAGCATGAACCCTATATGATGTTGGAACATTAAAATTATGTCAAAACGCCTGTTGGAATTGTTGATTGGGGGTTTTAGGGTTCGTACAGGTGCAAGAAAATCTGGACAGAACCCATAATTATATGCACTGTTTGGCGGCGCATGAACTGCCGTTAGGGGACACATCAATACAATAAGATATCCTGATTTTTGTCCTATGATTCGTGTTCTTGGGGGTTATTGTGTAATTTTTATCCATAATCTGGATTAGTTGAGCAGAGGGTATGAAAAGGCGTGTGGCACCTAGCAGCATGAGGTGACCTCCAGTCGATCTGGAACAAATTTATGCCTACTAATGCAGTGACGCGCTAGGTGGTTTTGGGTTCAAAGTTGGATTGCGAGGAGGATTCTACCCCACTTTGGATGGAAGTCTTGATGCGATGCTTTGTTGTATGCCCAGTTACGACTGCAACTTGTATTAGGGAATGCGTGGCCACTCGAGGTTGTAGCCTGGTGGTTTTAGAAGTCCAGTGGAGTGTGTGAGATCGTGGCTCATACGGATGGGTTCCAGAAGATTGCCCTCCTCGGTAGTAGCCGACGAGTTTTGTAGTCTTGGGACAAATACAGACTTCGGTTGGTATTGGGGAACTCCACTTGGTGTTGCAGATTGTGGCCATGATAAGTTTATTCCCACGTGTGGACTATAGGTGTGGCCTGTAGTCGAAGGGGCGAGTAGACACTCGTGGCAAGAAGGATCAATCAATCTTATCATTAAAGGGTGTAGAATCAAGAGGCATCTAGAGGAAGTGATGAAGATTGGGGTGTGAGACTTGATTTTGTTATAAGTGTTTGGCATATTGAATTATTATTTATTGTATTTTTGAATTGGACTTTTATTCTGTTATGCTCACTCTATCTGTGTATGTTTAGCGATAATCATGTAACTCATTACATGGGAGCAAATGATGTTGCAGGAGGTGTTGGTTAGACTTAGCGTTGGAGCGGGGCAGCTTGGGGGATATTTTTATTTCTACAATTTTATAGTATTTTTTTTCTGTAATTTGGATTTTTAATTTGGATTTGGAGATGTAAGAATTTGAATTAAATGTTATGCTTTTAACATTTTAGCGCTCATAATAAAGTTTTTTTTATTTTCCCGCATTTTGGGAAATGTGTGGAATAAATGTTATCTTTTTATTTATTTATTATTAATTTTATTTAAATAAGTAATATCCGGCTAGGATGTTACACACATCGGATAGGCAAGACATCACCCAATGGTTTATATATGTTAAGCTTCCAAAATGAATGCAAACATTGTAGAAACGTGAAGAGTTTGCAACCCATTGTTTGTTGATTGCACATGCATGTGATGACTGGAAATAACCCAATACATTTTCAAACATGTTGGATTTTAGTCTCACATCGACTGGATGTGCTTCTAACACATGTTTTGGTGAAGGACCATCTAGAGGGATCCACACTGGACCTTAGACTAGAGCCATGGCTAGGAGAATGGAAGAGAAAGAAAGACTTCAAAGAAATCTACTCTTGTGGAGAATAGTTTATTAGCTTGCATTTTCCTTCCTTTGGCTTTGTAAAACTATAAATAAGTCTTTCCTTTAGGCCTTGTATTTTTGCCAATCTCATATTTCCTTTAGGCCTTGTACGTTTTGCCATTTTAATGTCATAACCTCAAATTATTCAATTAAAATAATAACATGATCGATTCAATCAGAAAATTGACCATTTTAGTGTCAACCTAAATTTAATCGATTACAACAATAATATAATTGATTAAATCAGGTAGCGTCCAACAAGTTTGTAGTTTTGGCTTTGCAAGTTGGTTCTTGAGTGACTATACAAACTAAGGTGCTCTTTGGGCTTGCTTGGGCCTCAAGTAACCCTTCGAACATTGCTTGGAAGCCAAGGCACTGTGAAAGGTGCATGCATCTTGAATAAGGTTCTTGAAGCTTTTTAAGTTTTTCATATTCATTGTGGTTTCTTTCACTTAAGTTAACTCCTTCATTCTATAAATAAGAGAGACTCAAGCTTTGTAAATAAACTGGAAATTAATATAAAGAATTTATGCCAAATTTGCAAGTCTCCTTCATTCTAAGTTCACTAGGATATTCTCTCTACTTTACTTTTCCTAGACCTTTTCCTTGATGGTTAGCCCAACTTCCTTCAAAAGACACATCCAAACTCCATTTCCTTCATCATTTCATGCTTTTTGCATCCATGAGATCATCTTCATGGAGTCTCCTTCAACTTTGTGAAGTGGGTTTCTGTCATTTGGCATCAAGAGCATGGGTTTCAACCTTTTGGTCATGGTTCTTCAACAGATAAGTGTTCCATGCTTTCATTACATGTCTATATATGTTTATATTGAGTGATATGATCATTTCTTTTTGGCTTTAAATATTGGTTCAAACCCATTTGGTGTTCTTGAACCTTCCATGCGTGCAATAGGATTCTTTTGTGTTGCATCTTTGAGCGATACTTGTTATTAAATAAATGACAAGTTCCTTTAGAGTTAGGTTTCTATTGTTTTTCTTTGTTGTTTGCTAGATTTACTTGTTTCCTTAGGATTTTCTTCCTTTGTATTGTGTGTTGACCTTTGAAAAGAGAAACTTAGAAGTTCAAATTGAACATCATGTATTAGTTGTTGTTGTTGTATTTATTTGTGAAGTTGATACATAGAAAAATTGTTTGAAAGATTTTTACTTAGAAACTTTGGTAAAAGCAGTCTAAGGAAACTATGTGTAGGAAGGACTTGATTTCTAAGCTTCTCCACTTGTGACTCACCTCTCCTTCTTACAGCTAGTTGAAACACTTTAATCATTAGTTTCTTTTTAGAAATCCTCTACCCCAAAAAGAAAATCTTTTGTGAAAATCTTTATCATTCATAATTGTGAAATTTTGAAAACTCTTGAGAAAAACTTTCTTATTCATAATATGGGGGATCGTTCTCCTCATTCTAGTGTACATGGTAGTGTGATGATAGTAAAAAAGGAGTACATTTGAACTAAAAGACATGTTTGCATAATTCATGATTAATCAAAATAAGGGCAAATAAAGAGATGAATCCTGACCTAGAAGAAGATACACTAGAGAATCACCCCATCTCCTAGTAGAGATGAGTGGTATAGTAGTCATCACAATGATGACTTTTATCAATCCCCACCTATGCAACATCATAGACCTAGAGATCACTACCATAGGCAACCTAGAGTTGACCTTCCTCCCTTTAATGTGAAAGATAACATAGAAGAATACTTAGATTGGAAATGAGGGTTGAATAAGTGTTTGAGTGTCATCATATCGCTGAAGAGAAAAAGGTGCCCATGGCTACATTAAACTTTCAGGGCCATGCTATGTATTGGTGGACTTCCTTATTTAGAGACCTAACAGTACACAATTAACCTTAAATAATATATTGGAATGAGCTTAGGTCGGCCCTTAGGAGGAAACATGTACCTTCTTATTATAATAGGGAGTTGATTGACAAGCTCCATAGACTCCAATGGAAAAATATGAGTGTGGAAGAATATAGACAAAAAATGGAGTTACTCATATTAAGGGCATGAATAAGAAAGGAACCAAGGATAACAATTGCTAGGATTCAAAGTGGCCTGAATTATGATATTAGGGATATAATTTTGAACTTTTGCCCTATAATGATTTAAATCTGTGTGTGAGGGCAGAATAAAAGTTGAATAGAAAGTCTACCACTAGGAAGGATTACCCCACCACATCTTACCCCAGGAAAGATTCCAAGAGGGGGGCTACCCCTCCAAACCTAAATATAAAGGGTCCCAAGGATAAGGAAAAAGAAAAATATCAACCTAGAAAGCCTTCAAAATAAACTAAAGGTAGATATATCCAATATTTTACAAGTGATGAAAATGAGCATTTTGCTTCAAAGAGTCAAAACAAAAGGTCCACGTATATTCTAGATCATGAGAGATAAAATGAGGGGTCTACATCATCTAGTGAGGCTAGAACTTTAGTTCTTTGAAGAAAAGGCTTTACCGTGTGAGGGTGAACTCTTAATCGCGAGAAGATGTCTTGAAAACCAACATGTAGAGTTAGAACAATCACAAAGGGAAAATCTATTCCATACTAGATGTAAAGTTTTTTAAAACACATGTTCAGTGATTGTGGATAGTGGTTCTTGCTATCATTGTTGTAGCTCTAGATTCGTGGAAAAATTTGCCTAACTACTGTTCATCACTCTAAAACTTACATACTTCAATGGATAAAAGATGATGTAAGGATAGTAGACAAGGAACAAGTGAGTATACCCATCTCCATTAGAAATTATGAAGATAAAGTTTTATGTGATATTGTTCCAATGGAGGTTGGGCATATTTTACTTGGAAGGCCTTGGTAATTCGATCGAAAAGTTATTCATGATGGTCTCACCAATAGGATAACTCTCTACTACAAGGGAAGGAAGATAGTGTTGTGTCCTTTCACACCTCAACAAGTGAGGAGGATCAAATAAGCTTTAAAAATAACTTAGAAGAAGAAAAAAGAGAAGGAATGAAGAAATTAAGAAATGAAAAGAACTTGAGTTTAGAAGTTGATGTCCCTTCCAAAGAAGTTGCTCAACAAAAAGTTTTGAAAATTCAAAAGAAAGAAAATCTCTTATAGTTTGACAACCTCATTTTCTTCTCTACTGTAAAGAGACACTTACTTCCAAAAATCATGAACCTCGTTTTCTACCAAATGGGGTACAAAAACTTTGAAAAGAGTTTGATGATTTGTTTCCTAAAGAGATGCCAAATGGTTTGTCACCATTGAGGGGAATAGAACATCAAATTTATTTGATACCAAGGGCTAGCCTTCCCAATAGGTCGGCTTATAGGACAAACCCCCTTGTGACAAAATAAATAGAGAAGCAAGTTGATGACTTTAGGAAGAAGGGAAAAATACTAAAATGTCTTAGTCCATGTCTTATGCATGTGTTGTTGGTCCCTAAGAAAGATTGGTCTTGGAGAGTGTGCATTGATTGTAGGGCCATCTACAACATTACTATCAAGTATAGGTATCAAATCCCTAGGTTTAGATGAATTGCATGGAGCTAACATTTTCTCCAAAATTGATCTTAAAAAAGTGGATATCATCAAATAAGGATTAAAGAATGAGATGAATGGAAAAATACTTTCAAGACCAAATTTGGGTTGTATGAATGGTTAGTCATGCCTTTGGCTTGATGAATGCCCCTAACACTTTTATGAGGTTGATGAATCATGTCTTAAGGGATTGTATAGGGAAGTTTATTACTGTCTACTTTGATGACATTTTGATTTATAGTAAGAATCTTCATGATCTTGAGAAAATAAAGGCTATACCAAAATTGCCCACCCCCAAAATAGTAGGAGAAGTTAGGAGCTTTCATGGGTTAGCTAGTTAAGAAAACTTCTTTACTATAATTAGTCCCCTTAATGATCTTGCTAAGAAGGTTGTGCCATTTCTGTGGGGGTAAAAAACAAGATCTCTCCTTTGAAACTTTAAAAACAAAGTTGACCCATGCACCCATTCTAGTGCTACATGACTTTTCTAAAGCTTTTGAACTAGAGTGTGATGCTTCTAGGGTTGGTATAGGTGTTATGCTAATTGAGGGTGGTCATCCTGTTGCGTTTTTTAGTGAAAAATTAAATGACCTTCCTTGAACTATGTTACCTATGATAATGAGCTTTGTGCTCTCATTCGTGCCCTTAAAACATGGGAACATTAATTAGTCACTATCATTCATACTAATCATGAGTCACTCAAATATTTGAAGAGGTAAGGAAAATTGAACAAAAGACATGCCAGTTGGGTGGAGTATCTAGAACAATTCCCTTACGTTATCAAACATAAAAGGGAAGTAATAATGTTATAATTGATGCATTGTCTAGGAGACACACATTATTAGTTTCCTTGGGATCTCAGATATTAGGGTTTGATGACATAAAAGAATTGTATGAGCATGATGAAACATTTGCATCCACATATGCATCATGTCTTAAAAAGCCTTTGGATGGATTCTATCTTTTTGAGGGGTGTCTTTTTTATAAAGGAAAACTTTGTATACCTCAAGGATCCATTAAGAGGAAGCTTCTTATACAAGAAAGTCGTGGAATAGGATTCATGGGCCATCATGAGGTTGTTAATGTAAGACCCGTGAAATTTAATTAATTAAATAAATAATTAGTTAATAAATGTGGGTCGTGGAAGCCTTTATGGCATTTAATAATGGTTGATGTGATGTGGAAAAATACTAGCTCATGTGGTTGAGAGTACTTGATTTGTGTGAGAGGACTTGGGTTCGAGTCCGATGTATGTCAATTATGAGTTATTTAATTATTATTGTTTTAATAATATGAATGTGTGTGTTAGGTAAGAATATAGTATTTGAGTTATGTTGGTTGGCAAGAAACATGAATCGACTTGATGTCATTAAATGTTAAATGGTGTGATGTCAAAAAGTACTAGCTCAAGTGGTTGAGAGTACTTAGTTGTGTAAGAGGACTTGGGATCAACTCCTATGTATGCCAATTGTGTGTTATTGAATTTATTATTATTTTGATAATGTATTTGATTCTGTTAAGTGAAGGTATAATCTTAGGATTTTGATGGCTATCACTAAATATGAGTTGGTTGAGTGGTTGTATAATGGATTGGCATTGGTATGATCACGGGTTCAAATCTTGATAAACATGAATTAAATCTTAATGTTTTTTTGGTAGAATCAGTGTTTGCTTGAATGTGAAAGGGCAAAGGTAACTCTAGAATGAGGAGCAGCCAAAGGGCTGGAGAAAAAGTATAAAACCACTAAGTAATTACCCTTGAATGGAAATAAAACACACCATTAAGCCCATTTGTGTTTTAGCACTTAAAACCATAATTCAGGCACATATAAAAGGGCCAATTTGGGGGAAAAGAAGGGTTTTGACAGTGCTGATAATTGACTTTTGAAAGGAGAGTGAGAGGTGAGTTTTGATGTGGCAAAAGGCTGAATTGGGAGAAAGACTGAAGCAAAGCATTGGTGAACAAAGAAACCTTCATTTTTCCCAATCTTAATCAAGAATTCCATGTTAGGGGAAGTTGTTCTCTCGTGTGTATAAAGTGTATGATATGATTTTGCATCTTGCTCTTCTCAAATGATTCCTGTGTGTTGGAAATTTTGTGTATGTGTGATGAGAGTAAGAATTGGTTGTTTGATATGGGTTGCAAAACCCTTTTATGTCTTATATGATTTTGGGGATGAGGGTTTAGGGTATTGTATGGTTGTTGTTGATTAAACCTCGACTTTTGGTAGTTTAAATGGATATAAAGCATGTTCATATGGTTTGATTGTTGAAATAGATTGAATGGGAATGATTAAACTGTATTTTGGCATGGTTTTGGCGAATTGTGTGCGTGAACAGAGACGAACCTCTGCAAGTTTCGCCCAAGCGAGTCCCTCTCACTTAAGCGAGAGTTGCAGAATCTCGTTCTTGGTTTTGGTTCGCATTTCTCGCTTAGGCGACCGGTGTCAGTGTTGAGCGACAAGTTTTCTCGCTCAGGCGAGGATGGCTCGCCCAAGCGAGATCGCGATGAGACTTGTGTGTGTTAAGTGAGAATCCTCGTCCAGGCGAGCAGTTGTGTGTGTTGAGCGAACGAAGGTCTTGCTTAGGCGAGAAGAGCTCGCCTAAGCGAGATGATGTGGTGAAGCCACGGTTTCAGACTCGCTCAGGCGAGGTGGGTTAGCTTAAGCGAGGCCGAGGGACTAGCTTGAGCGAAGACCACTCATTAGCCATGTTCATAACCTAAACATTTAAAACATTTATTTGAACTTGATTTAAGAAGATTCGGAAGGTTTATGATCCTTAATGGTGTGTTTGGAAGAGGCAATTTAAGAAGGTAATTCATTTATTTTGGAGAATTTAAAATTCTTTCAAGAAAAATGACATGTTTTGTTGAGGATATTAAAAGGAAATTGAAATTGAGAAATTTTAAGAAGATATTTCAAATAATTAAAACAATAGAAATTGAAATTCACTCAAAAAAATAAGGAACTAAAATTTCCCGAGTTGTGCAATTGCTCATTGGTTAGGACATTAAAAGTTCACAAGTCCAAAAAGTTCACAAGTCCAAAAAGTCAAGTCGAGCAAAAGGTTGAGACGAGTCGGGTCGAACAGAAGGTGGAGACGAGTCAGGTCAGATAAAAAATCGATGAGTTAGGTTGAGCGAAAGACGATACGAGTCGGCTCAAGACAAAGATCGAGCTGACTTGGCCCGAGATTAAGATTGAGTCAACCCAGCCTGAGACGAAAGTCGTGCTGAGCTTGCCCGGAACCAGCATCATGACATGTAAGCTTGGGCCAAAGGTCGAGCAGGTCGAGCCTAGTCGACTCGGGAAGTAGGTTAAGCCGAGTTAGTCTGATTGAAGGTTGAGTTGAATTGAATTAGTCTAGGTTAAAGGTCGAGACTAGTTAGCTTAGGTAGAAGTTCGACCTAAGTTAGTTTGACCTAAAGGTCGACCCAATTCGACCCAGACCCCATATCGAGCTAAGTGGTATCAAGCCTAGTTGGACCATAAAATAGAAATTAAATTGCTTTATCCAAACAAGAAAATTGAAATCTAAGATATTTTAATTACTTCATTCAAACTAATTATTTAAAAAATGAAGAGAATTTAATTACTAGGTACATCATCCAAACACAAGGTAGGACTTATTATGAAAAGTGACTACTCTTCAAACCTTGGAAGAATTCCTACCGAATCTACTCTTATTTTTATTATTCCAAGTTCAATCATGGCAGCTATTTCCATGACCATTTTTTTCTAGGAAATGTTTTTTTTTATTTGATTTAAATTTTAAAGCTTGATGAACTAGTTTTTGAAGAGAAAATTACTAATGCAATTCTACTATGTCTATGATGTTTCCATTAAGACCATTCATAAATATGGCAATTTTAGGCTTATCGTCTTCATGCAATTAAAGTTTCTTCTTGTTTAAGTAGTTGGAGATTCAATATGAATTTCTTCTGTAGTAAGAAGGCACAAATCCACTGCGCATTAATTATGTTAAATGTCCCCAAGAGACCATGTACAACCTTTTTTTTTTTCAATTTTCATCAATGTTTTGTGTGACAAACTCATGGCATAGTCCTTCATTTCTAAGCTAGCCACCATAATACAAATTTCAGCCAAATAAATCAAACCTTTAAATGAGACTGACAATAATTTGTAAGAGAACCGTTCCCAACACTACCGATATTCTTATAAATGTATGAACCGTCTATTGACTTTTACACACACTGCTATCACTAAAGGGTCCGCAAACATTCTTATGATTATAATTTGCCGTAGAATTTCACATGTTCCAGTTTCATAGGCCATGGAGAGTTGAAGTTGGTAACTGTGTTGATCAGAAAATCACAAAGCGAGTTGAGCGCCTATGAAGTTAAATTGTATTTGTAATATACTTCGAGAAATATGGATCTAATTTACAATCCTGCAAAACCACCTTGCTAAACAAACGTGCCCTTAAATACTGGACCACAAGTATCATAACATTGCAATGAAGTAAAAATGAACCAAAATGAACCCCAATCACAGGTCAATTACCAGGTTGAGAAGAAAAAAAATTAGAAGTTTAGGGGTCCCTGGACAATGTAACAATACACAGGTCAGAGAAGGGAGAAAAAAATGAAAGTAACTATATCTCACGTACATAGAGGAGCTTTATTTCTATCTCAAACAAAAATAGAACATGCTTTCTGTTACTCCAACGAATTTGACATGATGAGACAACTTAAGCATTGACAATTATTGCCAACAATAATCTTTCCTGAAGTGAAAAATGAAACTTTAAAGCAGCTAGTTGACAACATCAAGAACCAGCTTGCGAGACTTTAGAACGGACCACCGCAG
>Ga0214545_1007905_pt1 | contig 17397 bp, 11 predicted proteins | sample CNSS4metaG_FD_160064 | JGI IMG/M metagenome (GOLD analysis project Ga0214545, IMG submission 160064) | Root nodule microbial communities from cowpea collected in UCLA plant growth center, Los Angeles, California, USA - CNSS4 | ecosystem: Host-associated > Plants > Roots > Nodule | place: USA... | reverse complement strand
ATAAAATTGTTATATATATATATATATATATATATATATATATATATATATATATATATATATATATATATATATATATATTATTCCTCTTAAAATTTTAAATGTTCATAATTCAAATAAATATGTTTTCTTAAACTATAGCTGTGATTATGAAGAAAGTTAGAAGAAAAATATGACCAAAGTTGTATCGGAAAACAGAATTATGTGGACCAAAACCATCATTCAAAAGCTTACCTACCATAAGTAAAACAAACAATCTTAATTTGATAGTTGAAAAAACCACATAAGACTTATAAAGTATGTTAATGACGAAATGATGACAAAGATGCCCAATTCAAAATGAATACTTTCAATTATTTTGTAATTATATGGATTAAAAAACATTTTTAAGAGTAAAAGAAAAAAAAAACATTTTAGTAATTTGTCTTATATTCTCAAACACAGTAACTAAAAACAGCACGGTAATGTTGACAACTCTATTCTTTTAAGTATATAATTAACATTCGATGATAGAAGTCATGTGTATAAAAAAAATCAATCGAAGAATTTAATCTCTTAAATAATTTACTCAAACAAACTCTTGACCAATTACACATTAGCCACCCAAAAGAATGCAATAAACTGCTCGTAAAACTTTTGATCCAACTTGGCCAATTCTGGAACCTTTTTTTATTTTATTACTATTTTCAATGTGCACCTGAATTCTGATTAGTAATATTTAATAACAGCACAGAGGACCCCAAAAAACAGAACGATGGTAAAAAGTATAAAATAAATAAAAATAATAATACAAAAACAAAAAATTAAAAAAGAAAATTACTCTTTGGTCCCACATTCAAGTCTCTCTCTCTCATCTCCCTGTTCTACATACTCACACACTCATTCTCTCTCTATATTATAGTTTAGTTCTTCTGGGTTTGTCCCTCTCTCTCTATCACTCTGAGATTTTTTGTCTGCTAGCTTTCAAGAGAAATAGTGCTCACTTACCGTAAAAAGCTAATACAAGCTCAGCAGAAGGACTCTCTGTTTCTGTTCTGTTGCAATCTTCATTTCCAGTGAAGAGCCTTGCATGTCGTTGCTCATCCCTTAAATTTTCAGGACTCAGATTGAGATGGGATTTTAGTTTTCAAGACCTGGAAGGAACTAAAGAAAACTTTTTTCAGACAATTCACTGTGGAAATTTCAGCAGCAATTATCAGATTATGCAACAACAGGTGAGGCTTGGATCAGATAACACCTGCATACAATAACTTTTTCCTGTTTTTTATCAAAAGGGTATGGTTGCATGGACCAAATTTGCGTTTCTCTGTTACAAATTTTACTTTTTCATTAGGGTCTTTTTTCTGATCAAGATAGTTTTCAATCTTAATTTGTATTCTACCATGCATATGTATATGTATGTAGGCTTGGAAAAAAATGATACTTTTTATCCTAGTTTCTGATTAAGTTTTTGGTAGTCCGAGACTGGATCAATATATAAGGTATAGATTTTTGTGTTGATTTTCGTTTTTGGGTTGCCATTTTTACTGTCATCTCTTTTTCATAGATGCTATGAACCTCTCATTCACTTTTTCTTTCTTTTCCAGATGTTTTAGGGTGGTTTGGATCCGTGGTTCCCGTTGCCATGGACTTCAAATGACTTCAAATTTAAGGCCTGAAGGTTTTTGTGTCAACTTTTTCTGTTTAATTTTCTTAAGGGTGGAGCGACTCTTGAAAAAGGAGAATATAAGGCTGAATAGTGTTACTGGTTAGAAACCTACAAGTATCTGAGCTGAAAATGGGTTCAAGAGTAGACACTGATGAAGATAGTGATATCAAAGGTAGCATGTGGGATTTGGATCAGAAGCTTGACCAGCCTATGGATGAAGAGGCAGGAAGGCTTAAAAATATGTACAGAGAAAAAGTATGTTGCCTCATTGAGTCATTGCAACTTGGTTTTACATTCTTTCTCTTACTGAATTTATCTTGTCATTAATGCCTCATTACTTATAACTATGGTTCTTTCTTAACTTTACAAAAATTAATAATTGCGATGTTGAATTGTCAATCCGACATTAGAAATTTAACTAATATAGCTATCCTCACTGAGGCAGCCCTGACACAACCGTGTTGTTATGCCTTAGTGACTGGTTGCTCATGGTTTGAATTAGGAAGCATTCTCTTTGAAGCATACAGTAACCCTAATTTTGTTTCTCTGCTCTTGTTATTAGTTTCAGTCCACTAAATTGTATTCTTAATTGCTATTGTCAAGGACTTCATTAGAACACAAATTAAACGAAAACTAGTGTTTTCCTTCGAATCAAGAAAGATTCTCTGTTTTTAAATGCACTACAGAGCATATATTTGAAACCGGTCAGCAACTGTAATTTGTTTGCAAAGTCAAGGTTTTGAACTCTCTACAGCTGCAATTGGGTCTGCATCAGCCACATTTGTCCACAACGTCCTACAACATCAAGATTTGTGATGAATTTGAAACCAGATTTGTCTCGTTCAGTAGACAAATACTTAGAGCAATTGCAGTTGGGCTGCATCAACTGCGTTAGAATGCAATTTTTCCAACTATGGCCACAACTGTTACAACAATTTGAAACCTTATTTAAATGGAAAATACTTAAGCTACTTGAGTGCTTAATGTCAATTTGATAAGGAAATCCAGCTATTCTGGTGTTACGCAGATATAGATGCATTAACAAGCTTTTAAGAGATTTGGTATGGAATTCTTTGTTAATACAGTTTTATTTGTTCAGAAATTTTCTGCACTGTTGCTCCTGCGGCTTTCATTTCAGAGTCTTGGGGTAGTTTATGGAGACTTGGGCACTTCACCCTTGTATGTTTTCTACAATACATTTCCTAATGGAGTGAAAGATCAGGAGGATGTAATCGGAGCTCTTTCTTTGATTATCTACTCTCTTACCTTGGTACCACTCCTCAAATATGTTTTTGTTGTATTAAGAGCGAATGACAATGGGCAAGGTATGGATTATTTTGTTCATTTTTGGTGTATATGTTTAAGATAATACTTAGTACAAAATTATAACTTTTCTAAGTGAACAACTCAGCTTCGTGAATCTGGTTTTAATGATATTCTCTGTAAAGAAGATTACCACAACATACACTCTGTACTAAATATTTATATCCCATATGATAGCGAGAAAAAAATCTGAAATGGGAGGGATATCCTAATATCAGAAAATTTTCCCCTTGCTTTATGCCTTCCCTTGGATATTGCAGCTTTTATTATTCATAGTTAAAATTCCTTATAAGTATATCAGATTTACAGTTTAGTGAAGAATGGTGATGTTTCATTTTTCACTGACAAGTGTCTTGTCAATTGATAAACAATTCAGTTTCCTTTCATAATTTTAATTAAAATTCACAAGTGTTCTTTTTTTTCTCATATAGGTTGCATTATATAGATATGCTTACTTCAAACTGCCGAGCTTTAATGAAGTTTAATCAAACTGACATTTGTGGAACAGGTGGAACATTTGCACTTTATTCCTTGCTTTGCCGACATGCAAAGATAAAAACCCTTCCCAACCAGCATCGAACTGATGAAGAGCTAACAACATATAGTCGGTCTACCTTCCATGAAAGGTCCTTTGCTGCAAAATCGAAAAGATGGTTAGAAGAACAAGAATCTGCAAGGAGTGTCATTCTTATTCTTGTTCTTGTTGGCACCTGCATGGTTATTGGAGATGGGATTCTTACCCCAGCTATATCTGGTATGCCTTCTTTCTGTAGCTGATCTTATTCCCATTTTATATTTCAATAGTTTGAGCTTGCTTGTTGTTTACCAAAGATATCTATCAATGCATGTGCTTCTAAATACTATCTGTGCATAGTGTGCTGACTTACCAAACTGTGGAAGGTAATTAATTACAAATTCATTTTTTGGGATGACAAAAAAGGACAATGATGTGGATATAAATTATTGGTAAAATGACCTTGTATGCTACTTGTAATAATAGAGTAGGCAACAAAGATGTATTTCAAATTGAAGCTTGAGAGGGACAAGGAATTCCTCATCTTAGTACACTACGTAGAAAACCTGTGTTCTTTCCACTTGGTTCATTACTTCTTAGGAGTATGACTTTCTTTTAATTAGATGTGTTAGAATAGATTAAATAAGCTTTATTCAAATGCTGTTTTGGGTAGTATCTATCTGTATCTAGGATTACTTGTCGTTTACTTTTTCCTTTTTCATCATTGTATCACAGATCTGTTGTATACAAATATGAGCACCTAAGAGAGACCTTTTCAAGCTCTCAAAATATATGGTTCTCTCTTTCTTTATTTTCTCAAGTAGATGTATTACTGATTGTCATGTGCCTAGTTTCAGTTTTCATGTAAATTACAATTTTTCTAATGTTTCCCGCCATATATAGGTATATGCAAAATACTCTATTATCTGTTATCGGATTCTCACACCAATGTATACTTTAGAAAGATTCTGATAAAACACTATGCTGTAAGGATAAAATTCATTTGAAACCTGTAAGGATGTAGTATTTTTATTTATTTTTTCTCTTAATATGCTGTACAGCAGGTTAGTTGGCCCCTGTTGATATTCCTATTCTGGTAAATTTAAGGCTGGGTTTGGTAGAGAGAATTTTTGAGCTTAAATATCATTGTAAATTTTAATTTTTAATCTGGCATATCTTCTTTGCTTGATATGTTCAGATGAGCTTGAGTTACTTTTAGTCCGAGGTTGATCAAATGAGTCAGAAATTAAATGGAAGGGAGAAATTAAAGCAAGGTGTTAACGTAACATATGTTTGAAAATATTGTTTTCACCATTTCATATACACATCTTTGAAAATATAATAAACATAATGAAGATAAAGTGACATGTTTGTATTACTGATACAGAAAATAAACACTTTTTCTGAAATCAAAACAAGCCTCTAGTTTCTTGAAGAAAAAATTCCATTTGTTTGATTATGTTGTGTTGCAAATTTGCAAAGGGATCCTTACCAAATGTTATTATTGCTAATAGGGTTTTGTTTCATGAGTAACATCTTTAACAAACTCCAGTTATTTCAAGAAGAGATTCATAACCATATCTTCTATTGTAGTTTTATCAGCAGTTGGTGGCATCAAGGTAAACCAGCCTAGGATGAGTAGTGGTATGTTCCCTTCCTACAACTATAATAAGACATATATCTGTGTGAAAGTATTTATTGCTTGAATTCATTTTAAGCTCATAAGTCTTGAAAAGCTTCTTTCTGTCTGAAATACAGGTGTTGTAGTGCTGGTTGCTGTGGTAATTTTAGTTGGGTTCTTCAGCATGCAACATTATGGGACGGATAAAGTTAGTTGGCTCTTTGCTCCAATTGTCCTTCTTTGGTTTCTCCTAATTGGAAGTATAGGTATATTTAACATCTGGAAGTACGGAAGCAGTGTTCTGAAAGCTTTTTCTCCAGTATATATATATCGCTATTTTAGAAAAGGAGGAAAAGAAGGCTGGACTTCCCTTGGTGGGATCATGCTCAGCATAACAGGTATGATTAAATTTTATTGTTATTGATTTCCCTTGCATATTTCAGAATTATTAATAAATGAAGTGACAATTTATAATTTTTCACTGTACAAATTGTCTTGTGATGTCTTATATCAGGGACAGAAGCTCTTTTTGCTGATCTAGCCCATTTTCCGGTCTCAGCTGTACAGCTTGCATTTACTCTAGTTGTATTTCCTTGTCTTCTTTTAGCCTATTCTGGTCAAGCGGCTTATCTTATGAATAATTTGAGTCATTCTCAAGATGCTTTTTACCGTTCAATTCCAGGTTAGTCATTTTTCACTCTATTGAATTTTTTGTCTGTGAATTGTGATTTACCTGTAAGATTTTGAAATTTTTGGAAAATCCCAGAATCATGGTGTTAAATTGATTCCAGAATCATGTGGCTATTATTTGCGGATATGTTACTATTAAAATATTTTTTTTTAATTTGTATTTTAACTACTCTCTGTTTCCTGGCCTAAGTTTAGGAGTTTATTTTCTTTTTACTTTCTATTTTCTATCTTGACATCTAGCTCTTCTGTGTGTGTGTATATATTTTGATTATGGGTGACGAAGTAAAGGTGTGATAGAAAATTATCCCAAAAAACCTGTTTCAGGAATATATTCTGATAATCAACAAGTGTATTGCCACATTAAGAATTGAAAACTTAATGGATGCTTCTCTCCTTTTTTCCCTACTATTTTCAAATTTATGTTAATTAATTTATTATACTTTTCTTTCTGTAGGTTACAATGAAATCATTCTTGTATTTTTTTAGGTTGTGTTATAAATTTAACTTGTCCTTGTCAACTCAAATGAATGTAAGCTGATAATACACATCCCAAAAGGACAAGGTCATGCCTTAGTTATTAGACTGAGTATAATTGAGAGTCATAAATGATGTATTGTGCCTTTTGGTTAAGTTAGACTTTGGATATAGGGGGCTAGTTCTGTTATATGTTTTTCCTCACAGCACCTTCTCATTTTTTCTATTGCAGAATTTAGCTAATGTTTTTTGTTGAATAATGTGTTCTTAGGAGTGTCTAATGGAGATTGAATGTTTCTTTGAAGGTCTATTAAGAGTATTTAGTGGTATTTATGTGACTCTTTATAATTGTAACTGTTAGAGCACTGTTATAGGATCTAAGTTAATTTTAGTCTGTAAAATACCTTTGAATGTACTACAGAATGGAATCTATAGAAAAGAAGAAAGGCTTAATAAGTTTTTTGGTCCCAATATTTGAGACGTTTATTCAATGTGACCCCTCAACTTTTTGTCCTCAATTTAGTTTCCATTTAATTTAAAAGGAGTCAATGCTAGGACCAAAACACATATTAAGCCAAGAAAAAATACAGGAAGAAATACCATCAAAATAGAGGTTAATTCAATTCTTAAATTATCTTCCCCTTGTTCTCAATTTTATATTGCAAATTTTGCACCTCTGGAATACCACCAATCTTATGTAATAGCTACAGTAAATTGTTGGATTTTTGACTACCAAACTTTCTTGTGTCTTTTCTCATTGCTTGCCTATATATTTTGCACTGCCATGGTATCTTTTTACACCTTATAACCTATTACAAGAATTGTCTATTTTTTTTGTTTGATGATGCAGATATGTTCTTCATTTATTATTTGGTTTTATATGAGATGTTGATTATGCATAGTATTGCAGATAAAATATACTGGCCAGTATTTATTGTTGCAACATTGGCAGCCATAGTTGCAAGCCAAGCCACAATAACTGCAACTTTTTCAATTATTAAGCAAGCCCTTGCTCTTGGATGTTTCCCTAGAGTAAAAGTTGTATATACATCAAAGAAATTCCTTGGCCAGATTTATGTTCCAGATATTAATTGGATCCTTATGGTTCTTTGCATAGCTGTCACCGCTGGGTTTGAAAATCAAAACCAGATTGGAAATGCATATGGTAAGTTTTCCCCTTGCTGAATGTTAATATGAATATTTTTCTGCTTTTAGCATGCACGTGATGTAAATTTTTTAATTTTAGGCTTGATAAGAAGACAATTGAGAAACAAGATGATCTTAAAACAAAAAATAAAAAAGAACAAGAAAAAATGAGATAAGCTTTTACACAGGTCAAAAAATTAGCTTTTGGAGAAGCTAATATGAAAAAGTTTCTTCAAAATTAACTTAGGAGAGTATGATTGGACAAACTTCTTTATAAAGACTTCTTGAAGAGAAAATTATGAGGAAAAAGTGAAATGAACTTCTCCTTATCTTAAACTTAACTTATGCACAAATGTAAAAATAAAAATAGAGAAATATTATAAGAAAGCTTCTATGAATTACATTATGCAGAGAAACAAAAATTTAGAGAAATCATATAAGAAATCTTCTATGAATTACATTATACAGAAGTTAATGTTGACTTACGGAGGAGCCTGTCTCATTTTTTCTTCTTTTTTCTTATAGAAGTCCTTATGGAAAAGTTTGTCTAAATAAAACATTATAGATAAACTAATTTTAGCTTATAGACAAATGAATTTCATTTTTTCATTTTTTATGAGTGCTCATGAAGAAGTTTTGTCTAAGCAAACCCATAGTTTTTTTTTTTTATTTTTATTTTTAATAAAAAAAATTTTTTTTTTTTTTTTTTTATTTGTTTTTTTTAAAAATTTTTTTTTTTTTTTTTTCTTTGTTTTTTTTTTTTTTTTTTTTTATTTGGTGAAAGTATTAGTAAGTAATTTCAGTTAGTATCTTGCATCAACTAATGAGCACTACACCTTAACCTTAACATTACATTATGTCATACAACCTTTATGCAGCTTGTATATCCCATTTAGACATATTGATCTTGTCCAACAAGTTTATGTATGTTCATACACAAACCCTAGCATTACTGCTTATGGTACGTGCATCCCGTTTGAATATATTGGTGTTTTGGTCCTTTATGAATCCCATTTAAATATGCAAGATGGATAATGAGGGTGAGCCTTGGAGCAACAGAAAGGTTGCTGCATTGTGACCTGGAGGTCACAGGTTCAAGTCCTGGAAACAAAATTCTGCTTTGTGGGGGGTTTAAGGCTGCGTACATTTACCCTCCACATCCTAGGTGAGAGCCTTGTGCACTGGACCACCCTTTATATTTGTTTTCAAATGTTAAAATGCACAACAAACATTGTGTTAGAGGAACAATCGAAAGAGAGAACTGTGAAATATTGGCCTCCTTGTACATGCATGTATTACAGTGTTTACAAGTGTAATACATACATACACTGAAAAACCTAGCCTTTACTAAGATAAGGTCAAACACACATGTTTATAAACTCCCTTGCAGCAGTATCTTTGTAGCACCTTTCTTGAGACGATTTTCACTTTGTAGGGTCAAAACCAGCACAGAAATAAGCTTGATGTGTGCTCCCTATACAGGCTACTGAACATGATGTGACTCACTGGGTCATACAAATTATTAACAGCTATCAAGAAATAGAACCAATTGATATGAATGGGAATTGACCTGCACCAGCATAGCAAGGGTTTTTCAATTCAGTTTTTAAAATTTGTTTTGGGTAAAGGGATCTACCAAAATAGAAATGTAGGTATTCCATGTGGTGTTAGATCAAGATCTCATACCATGTTGGAGGACATCACAGGAGAAGGAGAATTATAAACCGTGTTGAGAATAAAGAAGATAGGGATTGAGATTAATCTCCCTTGTGTATAAACCACACATAGGGTAATCTATTTATAATAGAGAGAGGTACAAGTAAAAAGAGTAACTGAAAATAAAAAGATTAAATAGAAGATATTGTTTGATATTGTGGTTATCAATATCTAACAATATCTTAATAATATCAAACTATATCTAACATTTTTCACAACTTGTTTTTTCGCAAAAACTCTCCTTAGGTTAGTTGCATATATATATAACATGCAATATAAAAATATAAGAGTTGAGAGAGATTTATGTAAGGTATTTTTATACTAGTTTGTCTGATAACCTAGAGTATATCTAGTTTCTGATCAACACGGTCAAGTTCTATTATGGTAGACTATCGTTGCAAGATAAAACTGAATATCCTTTGGACCTCATCCACTTATGGCTAAACACAAATATTATTTGAAACTCAACCACTCCTAGCTAATGACTGAGTATTTTTGGAACACAATCACTCTTGGCTGAGATTGAGTGTTGTTTGGAACACATCCACTCCAAGCTAGGATCAAGAATTGTTTAAAACACAATAACTCTTGGCTAGTATTGATTATTGTTTGGACAACACCCACCAATGGCTAAAATCGAGTATTTTTTGGAACTAAACCACTCCCTGGCTAAAACCAAGTATTGTTTGGACAACAACCACTGTTGACTAAAACCGAGTATTGTTTGGAATACGCTTACCCCTAGCTAAAATCGAGTATTTTTGAACAACAATCACTCCTAGCTAAAACTACAGAGGTTTACAAAGAAAGTAATCTAAAGGATTGCAAGGTTGTTCACTAGAAAGAAGGTAATGTCTTACAAATATAAGCATTATGCTCTCTTATAGATAGCTATGAATAGGAACAATGTTCTTTCTCACTAGCAAAGGCTAATGATTGCTTAAGATTACAAGAGCTTGTTCTCGTTCTTGTTGCAACACTTTCTTCAACCTTCCTTCTTCAAAGATATCTCCATTATACAAAGCTAAGAAGAAAAGAGCCATTACAAATCTTTTGGAGCTATTTTGAGGGTCTTCTTTTTCTATTGCTTCTTCTTGCATCTTACCACTCTTGAAGCTTTGAGACGCATTGAATGCTCTTGACTTTAGCATTGAATACATGTGGCTTCTTTGGCAACACCTCTAAAACACAACAAAGCTTCACAAGCCTAGGTAGGTAGCTTATCTCCACCTTTCGAGCAAAGCGCAAGGCTTGGTACAACTGAATGACTCTGTAGGATTGACATCCCACCTATTTTAGAAAAGTTTATTGTATGGAGCAACTTTCAACACATTCTTTAGAGGATCTTGATGTTGACAAAATGTTGTGAGCTCCTATTGAAAGAATGAAGAAGTGAACATTTCGTGCAAGTATAAAATAAGCATTTTATTAGTTTGATGTGTACCATGAAATTCTCAAGGTTTGCATTTGTCAGATGAAGTATACTCGTTTGTGTTTGTCCAAGCAAAAGCTTATTAGACTAAGAGCATACACAAATTGCTTAGGTCTATCAGACGAAGCATACAACAAATAGCGCTTGCATATATTTAGTCACACAACTTGCGTTTTGTAAGAAAAGTTTAACATCTGGTTCGGACTTTATGTGATACTCGTATATTTTTTATACTTTTTCATCAAACCACAATCAAAATCATACAAAGGGTTTGTTGAACTTTGTTCTAACAACCTCCTATTGAAGTTATATTACCATGGCCTAATCCCAAGACTAGTAGAGCCTTGAGACGCTTTCTGGGATTAACAAGTTATTATCAACACTTTATACGAAATTAGTAGGCTCAAGACAGTCTAAGTGCCTTTAAGACAACTGCAAAAGGTTGTTACTATTGCTCCTATATCTAAACCGTTCTGGCAGGATATTGTGGCTATTGATGATGAAGTTAATCTTGATCCTGTTTTGCCAAAAATCAAGGAGGATTTAACCAAGGATCTAAACTTGCACCACTGTTATACTTTGGAACATAGCAGATTATTACAAAGGAAGATTGGTGTTTGCAGCAACATCTCAATGGATTCCTAAATAACTACAAGAGTTTCATTCTTCATCTACCACGAGACATTCATGAATATATCGCACTTTCCATAGACTTGTGCAATCCCTTTATTAGATTGGTATGAAAGGGGTACTGACGGAATATGTGGCAGCTTGTCATGCATGCCAAACGTAGCAAGTATTTGTCATCATCTCCAACAAGGCTACTGCAACCCTTACCAATACCCAAATCTAATGGTCTAATCTTGGTGGTTGTGAATAGATTGAGTAAGTATTGCCATTCCATTCTAGTAAAACCCATATTCAGCTCAGTCTATTGCTGACATATTTTGTTTGGGAAATAATTTGTTTGCATGGGAGTACCTAGTTCTATTGTGATGGTCGTGACCCAACCTTTATGAGCTTATTTTGGCAGGAGTTATTCAGGTTGCAGGACTCGAAATTAAGGATGAGTATAACCTATCACCCACGATTGGATGGACAAATCGCGGTCCTCACTTGGACCTTGGAAACTTATATAAGCAGTTTTTGTTCTGAGCAGCCAAAAGTTTAGGCATAATTCATCCCTTGGGCAGAATCTGGTATAATATCAGTTTCCAAAGTGTCAACTAGTTGCACTCCTTTTGAGGTGGTTTATATTCGTCCTCCTCCTTCAATAGCCAGGTTTTTACTCAGAAACTCTAGTGGAAGCTATGGTGCAGGACCTTATGAACAGAGATAAGGCTTGGCTTAAACGACAATTCATGCTAATGTTCTTTGCAAATCTTCCATGATCAAACTAGGTGATCAGATGTATCTAAAAGTTCAACCACATAGACAGAGTTCTATGTTTAATAAGTTTCACCCAAACTTTCAACACGTTATCATGAACCTGACTATATTTGTTTCTTAAACAAATTGGAGAAGTGGCTTTCAAATTACAATTACCACAGCGAATTGAGTCTTGTAACTGGATTAATCCAGTGGGAAGGAGAGTGCTCCTTTTGTATCTTTTGTTGTATCAATTGGTGAAATTAGAGAAGTTCAGGTTTACTTTTCTTTGTTTTATCTTAAAATAGTGTTGATTCCTTAAAGAGGCAATGATGAGATTTTGTACCGTATGTAATACTTTTCGCATGTTTTCATCACGAAAGCATACTTTTACTTTTGAACAAACAACAATTAATGTTCACCGGCCCTTTTGTTGTATACTATGTGCAAGGTAGCATGTAAGTATTTGTTGCATAATGTGCTACAAGGCATTTCACTCCTAATCATAGAATTATTTATGGTGCAAAAACCATATTCAGTATGTAAATTTAACTTGAGTTCAATTTATCAGCTGCAGCAATCTGGAAAGGGTGGTGTTGATTCCATAGCAACCTGTCGAAAACTAAAGATAGACCTTCAGGCTGTTTTCCACGTGCTTTCAAAGGACATGCAGCAACTAATGCTTTCAAATCCTGAAAGGGCATCTCTTCTTCAAGGAAATCTGGAGCCACCAAAACTCCCAGGGCGTCCCCTCATACAAGTTGCGGTTGTGTCTTCTACATCACCCCTGTAACCGGAAAACATGAAAACAATGTTCTTGGATCTTTCTTGTGCTTCTGAGGGACAAATTCGTTCCTGGTCTACTTCCATCTGATTCAGAGAAGTTCTCAGATTCATGATAAGTCATGTGGGGTAAGACTCTTTTGGTACACATGCTGAAAGCCTTTAAAGTCACTTATTTGCCGATTTTATCTTCAAAAATACGCAGTTGAGCATTCACAGGAATTTATGTTGGTCAAACACTTCAAGCAGCCGGTGTGCTTATAACTTCTCTCTCGGCAAAAGTGGATGGAAAGTTCTTTTGGTGTTAAATTTATGAGGTTTTGTTGATTCCTTTTTTTGGCAGAAATTGAGGCTTCGTGTTGTTTCCTTTCTCAAAAGATCAATCTGTAAATTATTAACTGTTAGTTTTTGGTAGTGCTCTCCCTTAGTTTCTTTACAATGCTTGTCTCTGGAAATTCATTTACTTTGTAGTTTATCAAGTCTATTAATATTTTGTGGGAGAAATGCTACAAACAACTGTAACATATTCTGTGAATGGTTCATGTACTCTAGCAATGCTCGTGAGAGCATGGTTCTTAATGTTGGTTTAGAGGTGTTCTAGCACCCTCCACGAAAGGAGGAATCCAAAAAAAAAATAAAAGGTTAGCTTTGCTATTTAAAAAGCTGTATTTTTAATAAAAATATCATTTATTATATTGAAATTAAATTTTCTCTGAATTTAGGATCTTTATTTTTTATTTAAAAATAGATAAATGAGAATTTGCTTTGACTTTTCGAAAAAACGTGTTTAATTGTTAAAATGAAGATTTGTATACACAAGAAATTCTAATTTATTATTTTATAGATGGGATAAAATGGAAAATCCATTATGCTAGTCGTATTGTCCAACATCCATACTTGTTTCAAGGCTTTTACTTCCTGTGTGCACCCCTCAAATTTTCAGATTTCACTTTCGGAAAAGTGGTTTTCGGACTACATATTTTGGAATTTTTGGATCAGAATTTTCATAACAATTTTTAGGACATTTTTTTTAATTAGAAAATGTTATAAACAAATATGGAAAACTAACATGTCTGCAAATTGTCATATCTTAAAAATATAATTAATCCACAAACCTGTAACTTCCAACAAAGGTTGACGACAACATAAGTCTCTTTCCTTTGCTTGGATCTTGATTTTCTTCAGTTGTACTTGGTTGATAAAGGTTTTTGTACTTTTCAACTTTTAGTTTTGATTGATTGTTCCTGATGAAGGTTAATCTTTCAAATTCTACCATCGTATATCCGTCCACAACAAACTGCTAAATAGTCTCATTGATCTTAGTAGAGTACTTGCTTCAGAATCTTTTATTTGTATGTGAAAGCAAAACCATTATCTTATTGTTAGGCGATTCCTTTTTCTTCCTGTTGATGACAATGTGTTTCGGTGATAAACATCATGCCTATATCAATCCTCACCATAAGGAAATAGTAGTGGGTACTGAAATCCTAGGTAACTTGTGTGTAATTCATTTATTCTTTGTAGTTTTCCACCTATATTTTCCATGATGATATCTCTAGGCGAAGCAGTATCAACATCACTTATAATTAAGGCTGCAACTTCTTAAACAATAAGAATATTATAAATTTAACCATCCTTAGTCTTGTTTGCTATGAGTCTTAGCTTCAAGTCATCATATGGTTTGTCCTTGTATCTATCTCTTGCCATTCTAAATGATTTGGCATGGACATTATAAATATCAAACATGTTTGTTAGTTGCTGGACAATTTCAACATATATACGGTTTGAGTTCCTACAACCAAAATGGAATAAATCATTGTGCTTGTATATTATTGTGCTGATATATAACAGAATAATTAATTGAAATTTTAGTGTAAGTAGTAGTTATTTTTGAACTCGAAATGTTAACCTTGAAGATTGGATCCTATTATGTGTCTCGTTGTTACTATCATAAATATAGAGTTTTGCAAACTTCAGGACTAATCCAACTGATGGAAGAAGACTACCAATTTTGTGACATGATTGACCTTGTATTCTCAAATTTGGTGGTCATTAGCCATTGTTGATACTTCTATCTATTTTTGCTCTCAGAGAAGTAAAAGCAAACATCATGTTATATGTTCTTACATTTTGCTGATAATTCTTGCTTTGTACAGAATCTATATCAATAAGAAGATGATGCAACAAAGGAGGAAACTCCTTCGTAGTGGTAATTGAAAATTTTCATTCTCACAACATAGTTGAAACTTTGGAATGCAGGAATGTACATTTTTCCTTATCCTTTCTTGATAGCACATGTGGGCTTTGCAATGGTGACATTGATATATAGGTTAACCAATATCTTTGTATCCCTTACAAATGACAAAATAATTTAGCATAAATAATATGAACATTTGATTATAGTTAGAAATAGGAATTGATATGAGATGTTACATCTGAGTCAACTAATATATCAATGACACTATCTTCCAACTCTTTTTCATCTTCAGAACTTAAACTTGAGTGCATTGAAAAATCTTATTAAATATGATCATAAGAATTTTAATAACAACTAATTTAAGTATAATTTATTAGATTAGCAGTTGTAAAACATATATTGAGTGGTACCTCCCATTTGTGTATTGAATGTCTTGGTGTTGTACTGATGACATATACCTTGAAAAGGAGATGATCCCTCTATAAAGGCATCAAACCTATTAATTAGGTTTGTGCGATGGGCAATATTATGTGGGATTGTATTTCCTCTAACGTTACTAACTGATTGGATATTTGTTGAGTATGGAATGCTTCCTAGCAAGGAGTTGAGGAAGATGGTTCATTGAGTGCAATTAAAGTAATAGCTGAGAGTGGTATGTTGTATAGCCTTTGTTGTGGATGTTGTACTGGTTTAGAGTAACTTTGTGTACATCTACTTCTTTTTTCAATAATCAAGTTTCTCCTTTTCAATCTTGCCAAAGCACAGTATCCATATTCTTGCCTTTTTGTTTATCCAAAACATTGTCTTCCAATGTTTCTTCATCTTCAGAACTTGACTTTGAGTGCATTGAAAAATCTATGTAAATATGGTCATAAGTATGTTAATAGAAACTAATTTGAGTAGAATTTAGTTCCAAATTGTAAGTGTAAAACATATTTTAAGTGGTACCTTCCATTTGGGAATTGGTTTAATCACATCTATTTTCATCAGAACTTGAAAGAAATTTTAATGGACATGTACTTTGAGAAGGTAATGATCCCTCTACAGTAGTATCCTACCTACTTCTCTTTTGAATAATAAAATTTTCCCTTTTCAATCTTGCCAAAGCACAAACCTAAAATAGTTTGTAAGTTGCAAGAATAGAGTAAATATTTTGAGCAATATGAATATAGTAATAGTAGATGGATAACCTCATCAATGAATCATTAATGGACTTTGTATGCTCGTATTAGATTAGATGAATAGAAAATGAAGACAATATATTAAATGAATAATGTTATCAAAAATTTTATGGACTTTAATCTTTATCTATAAAGCCAAGTTCCAAGGTTTTAGTTGTGTCCCTATAATGGAAGAAATGATATTCAAACCTTTTATGAGTTTCAAGTGTATAATTCATCTATAAGCACTAATACAAAAAAAACATCACCCATATAACGTTTATCCAGAAAAAGTCCCACGTTAAAAATGACCGGTGGCATTTTTGTAAATTATTTGACTTTTTTAACGTCTGCCCATTCCAACACAGACGTAATTTAACGTCTGACCCACAATACCCTGACGTTATGTAAAAATTAACGTCTGAGCTCTCTGCCCCCGACTTAATTTAACGTCTGACCCACTATGCCCCGACTTAATTTAACGTCTGACCCCCTCTGCACCGACGTTAAGTAACATCTGACCACGCAGCCCCGACGTCAATTTTTGGGTTTTCTCTACGCGAAACGCATAAACCCTAATTGTTTCGTCGCGCCACCAATTTTTCGCGAAGCTTCTCCGTCGGCAAACACCATACTGAGCTCCTCCAGGTAATTCTTGAACGTTTTTCACCACCAAACTTGTTGGGATTTGATTATGGATTGATTTTAAGCGTTTTGAATCGAATATTTTCCGTTTTCATCCTCATTTGCAGTGTTTCGCGATCCTTCCCGTCGGTGACCATTATTCTGACCTCCTCTAGGTGAGTTTCGACCATTTTTCACCACCAACCTAGTTGGTATTTGATTGTGGATTGATTTTAGGCGTTTTCAACCAAATATTATGCGTTTTCATCCCCATTTGCATCGTTTTGATATTATTTTGCTTGTTATCTCTTTTTCATTGTATGTATGTAATTGCTTGTATTTTTTATTTGCAATTATAATTTTTATCTTAGACTATTTTTTTTTAGTTTTTTTGGCCTATTTCTTTTTTTAATTGAATTTTTATAATAATATTTGTAAAATTACGAAATAAAATTATATTTATTGTTATTTGTAAAATTGGACTAATTGTATTTGATTTTTTAATATTATTGTTGCATTAATTTTTATTTTATGTATGTAGATTTATTATAGATTCATTGTGGACCAAGGTCGATGCCGTATATGGATTCATTGAACCTCAAACCATTCAATCTTCGGGAAACTCACATGACCACATCAAACTTTATTTGCAAACATGGATGGTTGAGTCAAATAGAGAGATCTACTTTGCGCCATACATT